>PDWJ01000714.1_pt1 | contig 64333 bp, 55 predicted proteins | sample 1430881 | NCBI WGS metagenome assembly PDWJ01 (sample SAMN01162460, study PRJNA174530) | Oral metagenome, whole genome shotgun sequencing project. | biome: Marine environment; feature: Marine mammal; material: Swab sample of the gingival sulcus; isolation source: swab sample of gingival sulcus... | reverse complement strand
AGCTCCTGAGGAACCATCGCGTTAAAAGGAGCCAGATCGACGATACCTTCTGCCAGTCCCGGCCATGCAGACTCTGCCTTCCAGGTACCGTTTTTTACACTATAATAGGGGGCCCAATTCCAGATCGGCGCAGTAAGATGCGACTTGGGTGCCAGGGCAGTCATGTCGCTATTATAACCAATGGAATATACACCTTTCTCCTGGGCCGCTTCCTGAGGACCTGGAGAATCCTGGTGTTGAAACAAAAAAGGGGTCAGGTCAAGAATTACGGGGACATCTTGCTTATCAATTGAATTCCCCGGAATTCTATTGATAAACTTACTCATAAATTTAAGAGGATAACTCAATTCAGAAACTTGAGATGTAATCTTTCCATGAGCCTTTGAAGAGAAATTACACGGGTGTTTTCTCCGATTAGGAATTCTTCATCACCACCGTATACGACATATTTTCTTGTTGCCCCAACATCACCACAGGTTTGGTTGACATGCTTGCCAAGTTTCGGTGCCGTCCCATGCTTAATTTCGACAGCCCAGATTTGCGAGTCAGGTAACTTGATGACCAGGTCAACTTCAGCCCCTGCAGCGGTGCGATAAAAAAAGGTTTCTGACCTGCGGGGGAGCACAGCGTGAAGACTTTCTATGACAAAACCTTCCCAGCTTTTTCCAAGCACCGGGTTTGACAGTAGTGCGTCATAATTATCGATCCCAAGTAAGCTGTGTAGAATACCGCTGTCTCTGACATAGTAGCGCGGCGACTTAACAAGCCTTTTTTTCACGTTGGCATGGTATGGCTCTAGCCGCCTTACAAGCAAGAGATCAGTGAGAATATCTATGTAATGGCGAATTGTTTTGCTGTCCACTTCCAGGTTACCAGCAAGTTTTGAATAATTGAGAACCTCTCCCTGCAGATGTGCCAACATGGTCCATAAACGTCTTAGCCTGGTTGCCGGTATACGAAACCCCATTTGTGGGATATCTCGCTCAAGGTATGTACGGATCAGGTCTTCAAGCCAGTTCATAGCGTGGAAATCGTCTGGTGCAGTATAACTTTCAGGAAATCCTCCTCGAAACCAGTTTTGTACTATTGCTTGGCTTTGACTACCGATTTCCAATGAATTGATACCACCCATTTCAATATAACGTATACGCCCAGCCAGGCTTTCCGATGATTGACGCATCAACTCCATGGATGCAGAGCCAAGCAACAGGAATTGACCCGCTTTTCGGCCTTGCTGCCGATTTTCATCAATTAGACCGCGCAGGACCATAAAAAGGTCGGCCGTACGCTGGATTTCATCCAGGATAACAAGCTTGTCACTATGTTCGCGGAGATAACTCTCTGGATCAGAGAGCTTCAATACATCGGCCGGAGCTTCTAGTGTCCTGTCAATGCTGAAATGTCAGTATATTGCGCCGGATTTTTCCTGTTCTTATCCTGTGTTGCATAGTAGTGCTATGTGACACAGGGCAAGGCTGCATAAGGGCTGAAAAAGACAAGCAGGATACGACAGAGCAGCGTTGACAGGACACTAGGTCGAGGTAGGTTGAGCCTATGTTGGTAGCAATTGTTTTCGCCAAGGTGGTTTTACCTACCTGGTGTGCACCAAGAAGCACCACCGCAGGAGATTGTGCAATACCTTGCAGAAGGGTATGTGTTATTGAACGCTTTATCATACCTTGCATTTTAGTACCTTACTCTTCATTTCCTGTCATAAAAAACAAGAGATTATTTGAGGTGTAAGGCCTCTTGGGTTGCGGGTTTTCCGCATTAGGATTGTTTGTCCAAAATTACAAGGTATGGTTTTGAAAAAGCACCCGGAATAAGCCAAAAAGGGGGCAGGTCAAATTGATCTGCCCCCTTGGTATTACTGGCGCGCCAGGGAAGATTCGAACTCCCGACCTACGGATTCGTAGTCCGGCACTCTATCCAGCTGAGCTACTGGCGCATAAAAATAAATTATATACTCTAGTTTGTATCTGGCAACAAGTCTTTTTTGAAAAAAGCCTGTCAATACATTGCATCGTAACCAGTCACGGGTGCTTCAAATCTGGGCAAGCACCATTTCCCGCTAACAAGAGTATGCGGGCAATGGTGATCGGGCAAGGAGGAAGTGCCCGTGATCAGTTACCTTGCATCATATAGGTGTTGTACATCAAGCTGTATTATCCCTGGGAGCCTGATGCTTGAAAAAATCCATGTGGTTGTCGCCGGGCGCCATTTCTACCTGGGGCAGGATTTCAATAACTGCGGCGTGCTTCAGTTCCAGCTCACTAAGCTCCTGGCGTTTTTTATTAAGCAGGTACTGGGCTACCTCTATGGGTAGTTTGCAAAGCACCTTATCAACCTTTTTTCGGCTGATGCCGGTCTGGATTCTTCGCAAATAAAATAAAGCAAGGGTTTCCACAGACCGGACAACCCCCCTCCCCTGACAATGAGTGCATGTCCTGTAACTTCCCTTTTCAATAGGTGCCCCCATTTTCTGCCTGGATATCTGCATCAGGCCAAATCGGGAAATTTTGCTGGTATCAACCTTAGCTTTATCCCTTTTCATGCTGTTGCGTACCATTCGCTCAACATCATGAATATGCTTTTTATTGCGCATATCGATAAAATCAACGACTATGAGCCCGCCAAGGTCCCGAAGCCTCAGTTGCCTGGCCAGTTCACCCGCAGCCTCCATATTGGCGAGATAAATGGTCTCCTCAAAATCTGCATTCTTGGAGGTTCGGCCCGAGTTAACATCTATGGCAACCAGGGCCTCAGTTGGATCAATAACAATCGACCCCCCTGATGGCAGCGAAACCTGTGGCTTAAAGATAGATTCAATCTGTTCTTCAATATTATGTTGATTAAAGATTGGCTTTGCTCCCCGGTGAACCTTGACCTTTACCGTGCGCTGCTTTGCAGGAAGCAGTTTGATAAAACTCAGCACTCGTTCCCTGGTTTCCTCTGTATCAACCAATATTTCTTTGATATCCGGGACAAAGTGATCCCGAAGAAAACGGGTCACGATATCCTGATCCTCGTAAACAAGAGCAGGTGCCTTTTCACTTTGCCCTCTTCGCTTGATATCTTCCCAAAGCCGGAGCAGGTAACGAAGATCCTTTTGCAATGATCTTTTTGTGATTTCAGCACTGGCGGTGCGAATGATATAGCCAATCCCCTCAGGGATTTGAAAAGTACTCATCACATTTCGCAGATCAGCCCGCCGCTCCTCACCTGTAATTTTGCGGGATATACCGGCACTGTCACTGCCTGGCATCAACACAAGGAAACGTCCGGGGATGGAGAGATATGTCGTTATATTCGCACCCTTGTTGCCTGTTACTTCCTTCACTACCTGAACCAGTACTTCCTGGCCCTTTTGCATAACCTCTTCAATCTTGAGCTTTTTCCATTGATGCTGGGCAATGAGCGACCGACAATGCTCACTCACATCCTGGCGGTAATACTCAGGATGTATCTCGTTAAAAGGCAAAAACCCATTCCTGCCTGTCCCCATATCAACAAAGGCTGCCTGAAGATTTGGTTCAATGGAAACTATTACTCCTTTATAGATATTATTTTTCGTGCGTTCTCTAAAAACGGTAGATACATGAAAGGACTCAAGCTTCCCGTCTTCTACAAGAGCAATACGACATTCTTCAGGTTCTTCCGCATTTATGAGTAATTTTGCCGCGACTTTGTTTGCGCCCCTGTCCCCTTTCCCGTCGCCCAGAGCATTATCGGCTTCTTTGTTCGTTGTTTTTTGTTTCTGTTTTTTTCTTTCAGTCTTCCCTGGTGCCGGTGGCTCTTCCTGCAACCTGGTTTCTTCTGCATGCCCGGCTGCGACCTCCTGGTTTGCTGATTCCCTGCTTTCACCTCCTGCCTGCTCTTTTTTTTGAATCAGAGGAGAATCACTTTGCACAACATCTTTCTTCTCCTCAGCTACGGGTGCTTCTTCAGCGACATGTTCAGCCGGCACCGTTTCTGCAGAAGGTTTTATTTTCCTCTCTTCTGCTTCATCTGAAATTCTGATGCTGCCAGCATCTTTTTTCTGTTTTTTTAATGACCCAATATTTTTCCACCAGGCTCCAGTGGTTGCTTTTCTTTTTGCAGATTGTTCAGTTTTTGTCGTGTCATCTTCTGTCATACATAACCCTTTAATATAACGAGCAACATTATCCCAGCTCGCATTTCTCATAAAAATTTTGACAAGGTAAGGGTGTTAAAAAAAACAGCGTAACTCCTTGTAATCCTGTGCAAGCCCGACAAGAAGGCTTTTCCTTCAAAGCATCACAGTTTCAGAGAGATATATTGATTATTTTAACACCCTTAAACTTAACCAGTTTGATACAGATGCAATCCGTTTAGTGACTTGCTCCTCAATTTTTGTCATAAAAAACAAGAAATTATTTGAGGTGTAAGGCCTCTTGGATAAAATTTATTTCTCACTCCTCACAGGGCATGTATCATGCTGTATTTCACTTGCTTTACGTCTGTCTGTCAAGGCCTTGAGCTTGTCCAGTTCGGACCAGTGCGACTGGCAGCTACAGCCCCTCTATGAGCAGGTCGTGATCGCCCGTGGACGGGTGAGCTCAGAGCAGTTACCGTTCATCGACAATTTCTCCAGAATATTTATGAAAAATCCAGATCAGGAAGAGAGGCACTCCGGCTGTCAGCGAGAAAAAACGAGGTTCCTGTCAATTTTGAAAGCCTCCCGAAAAAAGCAAAACCCGTGATGGAGACATTGACTTTTTATTCAGCGTTTTTTTAAACTAATTCCATATGCTGCGCAAGCCTAATCTTCGACTTTTAACTTGACACAATCTGCCAGCAAGCGTACATTCGAACAAATTCCAATTGTACCCTTGCAATTCTTTTTTCAGTGCTTGCGATACATAATACCCCTTCACTACTGCTGGCCTTTTCAGGTATAATACTCACAGTAATCGGGAAAACCGGCAATACGTTCTTCGTTTATTCTAACACGCAGAGGAGTAGATCGAGGTGAAACACATTACAACAACGTCCCCGATCATTTTTTATATTTTGCTTGCTGTTTTCATTTTTTCACCAGCACCGCAAATAACCTTTGCAGCAAATTCTGCGGATGCTCTTGAATGGGAAATAACTGCTGACAAGTTAACACGCTACGAGAACCCTCCCAGCGTTATAGCGGAAGGAAATGTTCTCCTGCAAAAAAAGGAAAAAGTAGCTGATAAGGACAAGGAAAAAGAAGAAAAAAATCAATGGGCCGATCTCCTGGGTGAAGATGTCATAACCGGCGATACCAAAAGCCAGGAGGACCAGGAGGAAGAAACACAGGAAGCTGAAGAGCCTGACGGGAAAGAAAAAATCAGGGTGCTTACCACTATCAAGGCTGACTGGATGGTCTACGATGCGGATCTGGGAAGAATTAAAGCTCGGGGCAACCTTGTTATTGATATTGGACCAGATAAACTTACCGCTGATTCGGGCATTGTCGAGCTCGAGTCAGAAACAGGCACCTTTGAGAATGCAACGATAATACGACAATACAAAGACCTGCATTTTGAAGGGGAAGTGATTGAAAAGACAGGCAGCCTTACCTACCGCATCAAAGACGGGTGGGTGATTACCTGTAAACTGAAGGATGAACAAACACCTCCCTGGAGCTTTGCGGCAAAGGATGCAGATATAACTGAAAACGGCTATGCAAAACTCAAACACGCCACTTTCAGGATCAAGGGAATTCCCGTTTTCTACACTCCGTATATGATTCTGCCGGCAAAAAACAAGCGCCAGTCGGGTTTACTGATTCCAGCCTTTTCTTTGTCTGACCGGGATGGCTTTGGCCTTGAGCTGCCGTTTTTTGTCAATCTCTCGCCCAGCAGTGACCTCACCTTTTATCCTCAGTACATCACGGAACGTGGTTTCATGTTTGGTGCTGAATTTCGTTATGTCGCAGGCACTGGCGACAAGGGCTTCATCATGGGTAACTACCTCAGCGATGAACTGAGCGATCCGTCACAGGTAGATTATTACGAAGACACCGGCTTTACCCACGATAATAAAAAGCGATACTGGCTGCGCGGTATGATTGACCAGGATTTTGGTGAATGGACAACCCGCCTGGATGCAGATATTGTCTCTGATGAAGATTATCTCACAGAGTTCAATGCCGGTTTGACAGGGTTTGCCAAGACCCAGGATCGTTTTCAGGAGGTTTTTGGAAGAGGTTTTAAAGACAGCAATATTACTTATAGAGAAAACACCTTTCAATTTCTCCGTTCATTTAACAACGGCTCGTCTTTTCAGGGAGAACTCCTGGTCATTGATGATTTAGATGATCCACAGTCATCTCCTTCCCAACTGTGGAAACTGCCCTCTCTCACCTACACAGGAGTTGTTCCCCTGTATAGCACTGATACTGGTATAGATTTCTCCTGGGATGCTGATTATGTCAATTACTGGCGGGAAGAAGGCGTCGGCGCTCACCGGATTGATCTGTATCCAAAAGTGTCTATGTCTATTCCACTCAGCAAATATCTTGAGACCACCGTTACAGCTGGTATTCGTGATACCTTTTATGGTATCCAGGTCAATGAAGACGACAATGACGACGAAATCAGTGAAAACGATGATGGCGAGGGGGCCAGCGATGATGACGGGGCTAATGATGATGACACCTATGATTATGAAGACGGCAACACTGAAAACCGATTACTGTACAGCCTGGAAGGTGAGATCAGCACAACCATGATTGGAGACTTTGCGGTTAATTTTGGCAATGTCACGACCTTCAGCCACACCTTTCGTCCCTATATTAAATACAAGTTTGTCTCAGAAGACGATAACGACAATATTCCCTACATGGACAGCGTTGATTCCATCAGCGATCAGAACAAAATTACCTACGGTCTGAAAAATTATTTTGACATAGCAGGTGAAAAAGACAACGGTAAATCGTTTAATCGTGATTATGGCTATTTTAAAATCAGCCAGTCCTATGATTTTCGCAGCGAAGAATCAGACACACCACTCACACCGGTTGAAATTGAGATCAGATATTACCCCTGGGAACGGTTCAGCCTTAAATACAAGACAGAAATAGATGTGTACGACGATGGTATGAGTGCTCATACTGTGGAAGCAGACTTAACAACCTCCAGAGGGGATTATCTGTCCGCAGATTACAAGTTCGACGAGCAGGAAGAAACAAATTCAATCACAGTTGATGCCTGGCTGATTCTGCCATACTATTTTGCCGTTGGCTACGGAATTGAAAAATCCATTGAAGATGGAGTAACAGTAGAAGAGAATCTGAGATTGCGCTATAAACCGGCATGCTGGTCTGTCGAATTCTTGTCCGAGTATACGGAGGATGATCAAACCTATATGATCGTGTTCCGCCTGGCGAACATTGGCTCACCCCTCGGTCTTAATGTGATGGGTGGTGACAGTCAGGAATAGACAGGTCGCGACCTATCAGACATGCAATATATAGATGTCTTCAACGGAGATGCAGATGGTATCTGCGCCCTGCATCAGCTCCGCCTCGCAAATCCGGTTCCTGACCCGCAGCTGATTACCGGAGTAAAACGCGACATCCGGCTCCTGGAACAGATTGATGATGCTGCCGACACCACAATTACTGTTCTTGATATTTCACTGGCTAAAAACCTGGCGGCCCTCACCCGTCTGCTTTCTGAGGCACACTCAATTACCTATATTGATCATCACTATTGTGCAGAAATCCCGCAGGCGAAAACGTTACATGCCCACATTGACCCTGACCCGCAAACCTGTACTTCTTTAATCGTTGATGAGCTTCTTGAGGGAGCACATCCTTGCTGGGCACTGGTCGGGGCCTTTGGCGATAACCTGGACGACATTGCCACAACAAAAGGAAATGCCATTGGCCTTACCCCTGATCAAATAGAAACTCTCAGGGAAATCGGGCGTCTTCTCAACTATAACGGCTATGGATTCTCCCTTGATGACCTGCATATACCGCCAGCAGATTTATTTTTCGAGGTGCACAGGTACCCCGACCCCTTTGTCATGAGCAACAGTTCAAGCATGCTGAAACAGCTGAGACAGGGCTATGCTGATGATATTACCAATACCGTCAGCTTAACCCCTTATGAAGAAACAGAGCATGGACGGATTTTTATCCTGCCCGACACCCCGTGGTCAAGACGTGTTGTGGGAGACTTTTCCAATCAGATAGCACGGGAACAGCCGGACAAGGCACATGCAACAGCAATATTAACGGATGGAGATTGTTATCGGATCAGCGTCCGCGCTCCGTTACAAACCCGGCTCGGAGCCGATACCCTTTGCCTCCAGTTTCCTACAGGAGGAGGCAGAGCCGGAGCTGCTGGAATAAACGCCTTGCCGATAGGTCAATTTGAAACATTCCTGCACAGATTCTCTTCCCATTTTTCTCAGCCCCCCCATAGTATTACACCTTGACAATATCTACTCATATCCGGCAGAAGAATACTCCACCAGCCTGTTTACTCGCTGGCCTGCTATGTATCCTGACCATACTGTCAGGTTGCAGTAACAAAGTGCTGGTTTCTCTTCCGCCTGATCATTATCCGTTTTTTGCTGACGACCAGGATTATAACGGGCTGCGCCCTGCCTTAGAGCAAAGCATCGCCTATCTTGACAAGCTGCCAGCTGACACCGTTTATTCTCTGGACAACAAAACCTGGACATCTGGCGATCTTATCCGCACTCACAGGGCCTTTCTCTCCCTGCTTGACGAATCTCCCTCCCCCCATCTGCTGAATCAGAAGATACGAAACCGGTTTTCAGTTCTTCAGGCAAGCGGTGTAAGCGGGATCAATCCCAACCATAACATGCTTGTTACCGGCTATTATCAACCGGTTTTTGCCGGTAGTTTAACAAAAAACACGACCTTTCGTTTTCCCCTGTATTCAATTCCCAATGACCTCGTAATCCGAAAGGCAAAAAAAAATGGAGGGGGGGACGACATTGGGCGCCTGCAAGGAAGCCGTTTTCTTCCCTATTGGACACGTAGAGAAATTGAACAAAAAAAAGTGCTTGCAGGCCAGGAACTGGTCTGGCTGAAAGACCCTTTTGATGTCTTTATGCTCCATATCCAGGGTTCCGGGCTGATTACCTTTCCTGACGGTACTGCTCGAGGGGTACATTTTGCCCGGAAAAACGCCCACCCATACACCAGTATCGGTAAATATATGGTTGACACAGGCAGGCTGCCACTTGCTATGGCGAGCATGAAGAATATACGAAAATACATTGAAGAACATCCAGAGGAACGCGAGCAAATCCTTCATCAAAATGCATCGTATATTTTTTTCCACTGGGCTGACAGCCATGGAGCCGTGGGCAGTCTTGGCAAAGAGCTGACAGCAGGGCGCTCCATTGCTGCAGACAAAACCTGTTTTCCTCAAGGAGCGCTGGGCTATCTGGTGACGCGACAAGCAGACTTCAAGAATAACCGGTTTGTCAGCTGGAAGACCCTGAATCGATTTGTCACCATCCAGGACACAGGCTCGGCAATCAAGGGACCCGGACGGATAGATCTTTTCTGGGGGGCTGGTAAAACTGCTGGCATGGCGGCAGGACGTATGAAGGAGCCGGGACAATTCTATATCCTGTTACTCAGGGATACTCGCCAGTGAAACAATGTGAAGCTCGCTCAGGCATAATCACCCTGATTACGGACTTTGGCCTGAATGATCCTTATGCAGGCCAGCTCAGGGGGGCCCTGCTCAAGGCGTACCGGCATGTCACCATAGTAGATATCAGCCACAGCATCAGACGCCATGACAGTATTGAAGCTGCAGTGGTACTCCGCTCAAGCTATCATCACTTTCCTGCGGGAAGCGTTCACCTGGCGGTGGTAGATCCCGGCGTTGGCAGCACACGTTCAATTCTTGCCGGGCAGACCTCTGACAGTCATTACTTTATTGCTCCGGACAATGGTATCCTTTCCCTGCTTTTCAGTGACAACCTGATCCAGGTTCTATATCGCCTGGAAATGCCGTTACCCAGAGGCAGCGCAACATTTCAGGGAAGAGACATTATGGCTCCGGCAGCAGGCGCCATTGCCAGAGGTAAAGAACTGGAGCAGATTGGAACACCTGTTTCCCCCGCTGATTGCGTGATCAAGTCCTCCCTGCAGGTGGAAAAAAAAGGAGGACGCATCATTGGAGTAATTATTCGTATTGATCATTTCGGCAACATCCGCACCTCTATTCGAAAGCGTGATGTTACTGGTTTGCAAAAAAAAGAAATGTTTATCAACCTTGGCGCCACCCGCATTTCCGGCCTTTCCACAACCTACAATGAACAACCGCCTGGAAGCCTCTGTGCTCTCATTGACAGCGACGGTTTTCTGGAAATTGCCTGTAATCAAGGCAATGCCGCAAAAATGCTGCAGGCAGGTATTGGCGAAAAAATTACCGTTTCCTGGTGACTACGTTCCAAGCAGGCTAAATCGCTCCCAAAAATCAGGAAACGATTTAGCCACACACTCCTCACCGCTGATGATAACACCTGGTATCTTCAGCCCAGCTACAGCAAAACACATGGCTATTCTATGATCTTGACAGGTTTCAATGGTTGCGCCATGAAGGTCTGCGCCAGCAGGAACGCCGTGAATACGTATCCTCTCCGGCTCTTCCTCTACCTCGACCCCCAGCCTGCGCAGCCCTGTCACTACTGCTGAGACACGATCACATTCCTTGATGCGCAGGTGACCAATATTGCTTATAGTGGTCGTGCCCCTGGCAAAGGCTGCAACAACTGCAAGGGTTGGAGCAACATCGGGCATATCTCCCATGTCCACTTCTATGGCCTCAAGCTGCTCAGGACCGGCAACACTCAATCCTCCCTTCTCCTGTACAACTGTGCATCCCATTCTGGCCAGCAGGGGGACAAATCCGGCATCGCCCTGTAATGATGGTGCGGGGACATTGGTCACCGTAACCCTGCCACCGGTCACAGCAGCTGCCGCCCAGAAGTACGATGCTCCAGAGGCGTCACCTTCTATCTGGTACGTTTGTCCCTGATACCTTCCCTGAGGAATACGAAACATATTCAACCCAGGTGCGGCCTCAACCCGTATGCCGAAATCAGCCATAACCGCCAGGGTCATTTCCACATAAGGCCTGGACAACACCTCCCCTTCCACTCCCAGCTCAGCCGGCTGCATAGCATAAGGTGCCACAAGCAGCAGTGAGGAAAGGTATTGGCTGGACTTTCCCTCTGGCAAAACAGTCCTGCCGCCAGCGATTCCACCTGCCTTTATGGTCAGAGGCGGACAGCCGTTTGCTGCTTCACTCGCTATATCTACCCCCCAGCCCTGAAGTGCCTGCATCAACGGCAAAATGGGCCGCTCGGCCATGCGCCTGCTTCCAGTAATCTTAAACATGCCCTTTCCCAGCCCGGCCACTGAAGTCAAAAAGCGGGTGGCAGTGCCATTGTTGCCGAGAAAGATCGGTCGGTCAGGTATGTGTATCACCCCGGCGTTACCCGTCACGAACCATTGTTTTTTCTGGCGGTCATCAATGTAAACACCCATGGAGCGAAGCGCTTCTATAGTATATGAGGTATCCTCACTGGCGAGGGGACCAAGAAGGACAGAACTGCCTTCAGCAAGAGCAGCTGCAATCAATGCGCGCTGGGTCAGACTCTTTGAGCCTGGAACAGACAGGGTGGTTTCAATGGCGGACACAGGAGAAATGGAAATCATAAGCAATTTTCAGTTATCTCGTTTGGGCGATTACAGCCTTTCAAGCGCCTGCAGGAGGGCATTTCTCATAATTGACGCTGGTGGTTCAATCCCTGTCCAGAGCTTTAATTGTTCAGCGCCCTGGTACTGGAGCATGGTAAGCCCGTCTATCGTTATGCAGCCCCCCGCTTTTGCTTCTTTCAAGAGTCTTGTTTCCAGGGGAGCATACACAATATCCATAACCACCTGAAACCGGGGAAGAAGCGAGGCATCTACAGGTGACAGATCATGCCTGGGTGCCATACCGATAGAGGTGGTATTTATAAGGATGTCCGCTTGTACAGCACCTGCTTCAGCCAGGGAAAGGGCTCTGCAATCAAGCACCTGTGCCAGAGCTTCAGCCTTTTCAAGGGTGCGGTTGGCAATGGTAATTTCTCCCGCTCCAGCCGCTGCAAGACCAAAGGCAACAGCTTTTGCAGCCCCTCCTGCACCAAGCACGAGCGCCCTTATGCCCGACAGCTCAATCTGCTCGGCAAGGGCCTTGTTGGAACCGGCACAATCTGTGTTCAAACCTATGCAGATACTCTTATCATCACCTGGTGCCTGCTCAAACACCAGGGTATTGACTGCTCCTATACGTCTGGCAACGGGATCAAGGACATCTACCCACTCCATAACAGCCTCCTTATGCGGGACAGTGACAGATGCGCCCTGGAATCCCAGAGCTCTGAGCCCTCGCATGGTTTCGCCGATATTTTTTGACAGAATGGGCACATACACTCCATTGACACCTGCAGCTCGAAAAACGGCATTGTGCATGGCCGGGCTGAATGAATGGCTGACCGGATTACCAATAATGGCGAAGAGTTTTGTTTTTCCGTCAATGTGCATCATTTTCAAAAAGTTGTATAAGTGAATGAAAATGATCGGCTGCAAATTGTCCGGGCGCCGTCCCCTGAAGGTCTACCGGGGCAACATAGGTCATAAATCCACCCAGATACATGGTCGCAAGCCTGCTTATCCTGCCTGCAGGCCCCATACAAAAAGCTGAGAGCGGAAAACGCATTTCACTGGCATACTCAAGAAGAGCCAGAACTCGCAACACTTCGTTCGGCTCAGCTGCGGTGGTCACAATTTTTCCTGCATCAGCACCAGTGGCATGCATTTGCCTGACTATTGTCCGTAATGTTTTTTCAGATGGGGTTTCAGAAAAATTATGAAAAGAAACGATAACCTGTGATAATGCCTCTTTTGCGGCCACAAGAAGTGAGGAGCGCAGGGTCTCGTCTGTTTTCAATTCAATATCTATATATGTACAGCCTGTCCGGACGGCCTGTTGTAAAAGCGCAACCCGCTCCTGCTCTGTGCCGGCAAAACAGCCGCCTTCCCATCTGGCACGATTGGTGAAAAGAAGCGGCTTGTCGCTCAGCTGGTGAAACGCCGCAGCATCAGGAGATAACATGGTATCAAGACGAATCTCAAGCACGTCAACGAACCCACCTGCCTGATCAGCCTGTTCACATATCTCCTGACAGCTTCTGCCGGATAAAGCAGCACAGATTAAGCATCGGGACAAATTCATGCACTCTCCCCAAGTATGAGACTGCCTATGATATCCCGAACCGATGCTTCCTGCTGCTGGATAAGGTATTCGCTGATCCCTGCAATTATGTCCTCTGCAGCGGAGGGATCAATAAAACTGGCGGTACCCACCTGGACAGCGGTTGCCCCGGCCAGGAGAAATTCTACAGCATCTTCAGCCGTTGCTATCCCGCCGATCCCGATAATCGGCAGGGATACGGCACCAGCGACCTGCCAGACCATGCGCAGCGCAATGGGCTTGATTGCGGGCCCGGAAAGGCCGCCAATGACATTGCCCAGAAGTGGACGCCTTGTTCTGGCATTAATTGCCATGCCGATCAAAGTGTTGATAAGAGAAATACCATCAGCTCCACCGGCCTCAGCGGCGCGGGCCATGGTAACAATATCAGTCACATTGGGTGAAAGCTTGACAATAACCGGCAGGTCGGTTGCATTTCTGACCGCCCTGGTTACAGCCTCAGCCATCTCAGGGACTGTCCCAAAGGCAACCCCGCCTTTTTTGACATTGGGACAGGATATATTGATCTCCAGCCCGTTAATTCCTTCGTGCCCGGACAGCTCCCCCGCCAGAAAAGCGTAATCCTCTATACTGTCACCGAGAATATTTACCAGCACCTTCGTCTTCAAAGAGCGCAAAAAAGGGAGTTTTCTCTGTAAAAACGCCTTAACGCCGACATTCTCCAGGCCAATTGCATTGAGCATACCGCATGGTGTCTCTACGACACGGGGAGGAGGGTTCCCCTTGCGGGGGTCAACAGATATCCCTTTTACCGCTATGCCCCCCAGCCTGTCCAGGTTGACGAAAGGCTCAAATTCCCTGCCATAACCAAAGGTGCCGGAAGCGGTCATAACTGGATTAGCCAGTTCAAGGCTGCCGATCTGAACCCTGAGATCGGGATGGTCGTTTCTGGTTACAGTGTAACTATTCACAGAGCATGTAATTTCTTGGTTTTACTTGATTAAATTCTATAACGCCTGCAGGCGCGACTGGCAGCTACAGCCACTCTATGCGGCCAATCGTGATCGTCCGAAAAGAGGTGAGTTGGGGGCAGCTACGTTATAGTTTCCATTGCACCTCACTGGAGGCAAATATTGGTCCATGCGTACAAACATGGCGATAATCACCGTCATTGCTGTGAACTGTGCACCCTAGGCAAGCTCCCATACCACAGGCCATATGGGCCTCAAGCGACACCTGGCAAGGGATCTCCCTCCTCCGGCAAACAGCAGCCACAGCAGCCATAAGCGGCCCTGGCCCACAAACATACACGCGACTCAGCGGCGTTAGCTGATCATCTACGAGCTCACTGACAAAACCATGATGTCCCAGGCTGCCGTTATCTGTTGCCAGCACGACCTTATACCCAAGATCTTGAAATTCCCCTGTTAATGGTTCCAGTTCTTCCCTGTCGCGAGCACCCAGAAGAATGCTGTGTTTCTTAACCGCCCCATATCTTCTCTGCAGATCCCTGGCAAAAAAAAGAAAGGGAGCTATCCCCATGCCACCACCGACCAGGCAGGCTGCTGTATCCTCCCTGTATTGAAACGAGTTGCCCAGCGGCCCCAGGATATCCACCTCTTGCTCTCGACTGAACTGGCTCATCAGTTCAGTGCCTTTACCAACCACTTTAAAAAGCAGATAAAGATTGTCTTCACGAACATCATGAATTGAAAAAGGCCGGCGTAAAAGAGGGTTGCCTGAGGTTGTGGCCTTGACCATGACAAACTGACCCGGCCGGGCATGTGCACAAATCAGTGGAGATTTTAGCCCAATCCGGAAAACATCACGGCTCAACTGGTCAAAAAAAACAAGGACTGCCTTTTCCTGAAATTTATGCATGGTATACTACATTAAACCAGGTGATGAATTTTCGTCACTATTCACAGGGTATGTACGTCCCCGGGTTCACTCACTGCAAAGCTGTAACTGCTTCAGACGGCCCGGAACCGGCAGGCGCAACTGGCAGTTACACCCGCTCTGTGCGGCCAGTCATGATCGCCTGAAAGCAGGTAACCAGCAGTGGTTACGAGATTTTTAAATAACAATGCAAGGAGGCCTTAATGGAGCCTTTTATTATTGGAATACTTTTTATTTTTGGAGCTGTCATCGGCTCTTTTTTAAACGTTGTTATTCTCCGCCTGCCCCAGGAAAATGCATCCATCATTTTTCCGGCCTCCCACTGCTGCACCTGCAAGACACCCCTCTCATGGTATGACAATATCCCGATAATCAGCTACTTCCTGCTAAAAGGAAAGTGCCGGACATGCCAGGGACAGATTTCACTCCAGTATCCATTGGTTGAGAGCTGTATGGCGTTTCTTTCGGTGGCCTTATATATGCGGGTTGGCCCTGGTTTTGACTTCTGCTACTATTTCTTGTTTCTTGCCGTCCTACTAGTTATCATATTTATTGACATTCATCATCAGATTATTCCTGATGTTCTGAGTCTGCCTGGAGTTTTTCTTGGCCTGGCCGGTTCCTTCTTTTCACCCGCCCTGACCTGGCAAGAATCAATTGCAGGAGTACTCGCAGGCGGCGGCATCTTGTATACGGTTGCCCTTGGCTATTATCTTTTTACCCGAAGAGACGGTATGGGCGGAGGCGACGTCAAGTTACTGGCCATGATCGGCGCATTTCTGGGGTGGCAGAGCCTGTTGTATGTGATTTTTTTCAGTTCCTTTACTGGAAGCATCGTCGGTATAGGCGTCATGATACGCCAGAAAAAAAATGCTCAGACAAGAGTTCCTTTTGGCCCGTTTCTCTCTCTGGGAGCAATTTCCTATCTTTTTTTCCAGGATGAAATAGCTCAACTCTGGCAATGGTACCTCCTGCTTATGGGAGGAAACCCCTAACCCGGATGTACCTGCTCTCAGGTCACCCATCTTCAGGCGAGCACGACCAGCCGCTGAGAAAGGCTATAGCTCCAGTCGCGCTTACCCGAATCCGGGCGAGCAGAAAAACGTTAGAGACGTACAAAGTGCCCGTGACCAGTTACACGTCAGAAACAGAAAAGAACGCTTAAAGTACAGACCCCGTGGTTGGTTACGTCAGTTCATACAAACTGACAAAAAAAGCTTTACTATCGTTATAGTAATAATTACTTATAGCGTAACTGCTCCCGGCTCACCCATCTTCGGGCGAGCACCATTGACCGCGTAGAGGGGTTATAGCTGCCAATCGTGCTTGCCAGAAGGGCAGCCTGGAAGCAGTTACAGAGGTAAAGCAAGTGAAACCAGGGTGGTCATTCCCTGGGAGCAGTTACCTTATAGAGTATAGAGCATAGAGTAAACGCTGCACCTTTACTCATTGCTTTTACAACAAAATATAATACCTATCAGAAACAGAAACGCAACACAAGGAGCACAATTATGGCCCAAATAACACTGCAGGGTAATGCTGTTGATACCATCGGTTCACTTCCTGCATCAGGAACAAAGGCGCCTTCATTCATCCTGGTAAGAACTGACTTATCTGAAGCGGCACTCTCTGAATATCAGGGAAAAAAAGTTGTTCTTAATATTTTTCCAAGTATCGATACTTCTGTCTGTGCTGCATCTGTTCGTCGTTTCAATGAAGTCGCTTCTCAAAAAAAAGACACCGTTGTTCTCTGCATCTCTCATGATCTTCCCTTTGCTCACAGTCGTTTTTGTGAAACAGACGGACTGAAAGATGTCATTGCTCTTTCTGCTTTCCGGTCACCGGATTTTGGCAAAAACTATGGGCTGACAATTACTACTGGCCCTCTTGCAGGCCTTCTTTCACGGGCAGTCGTTGTGATAGATGCTGCTGGACAGATTATTTATACAGAGCAGGTGCCGGAGATTACCGAAGAGCCGGATTATGACAAAGCACTTGCTGCACTTGAATAGCATCGTACAAGTGTTTATTTCTTCCCTGTAACTGATCAGGGGGCGCGTCATCTTTGCCCAATCACCCTTTCCCGTACACTCTTGTATGGCGGGAAAGGGTAAACACAAACTCTGCTCACCCGTGGCCAGCTTTACCTCAGAAAGAGAGCGTAACGGGGAAGCACAAACCCCGTCGTGACCGGTTACGCTGCAAGAGTATTAACGAAGACGTGCAGCCTGCGTTATACCTTTACCAGACTGTTTTCCTCTCCAAATTCATTGGCTGTATAGCCGTCTGCCCCTGAATCGTTGACCCAGCTGTCACCGTCAATGATGTAACGGAAAGCAAAGGTTCCTCCCGTCGGCAAGGACAGAGTAAGAGAGAAACTGCCGTCTTTCAATTTTTTCATAGGAGCTTCATCTGTTGACCAGGAGTTAAAGTCACCCGCCAGAACAGCTTTTTTCGCCTGTTCCCTGTTTTCATATTTGAAGGTTACCCGGCAGACTTTCCCGGTTTTTGAATAATTCTTTTTTAACATATCTATCCTCCAGGAATAATACAGGGCATTTGGGCACCTGTTCCTTGCTCACCCATCTTCAGGCGATCACGATTGGCCGCAGAGAGCGGCTATAGCTGCCAGTCGTACCTGCCCAAATCCGGGCAGGATAAAAACAGGTACAGACTTGAAACAGGTGAAGCCGGAGTAATGCATGCCCTGAGAGTAGTTACAAAATAACTCCAACTCGCAGATCAGGTCAAATTTATAGTTGATTTCCCTCTGCTTTTAATACTTTTAAAGGGTGTTGAAAAGATCAGTGTAACTCTTTGTAGTTCTGCGCAAACTTGACAAGAAGGTTTTCCTTTGCAAAAACAACACGGTTTCAAAGAGATAGATTGATTGTTGCCACACCCTTTTTTATTCATTTTGAGTTAAAAAAAGCTTGCCAGAAAAAATGAGAGACAAACACCACCTGCCCGAACTGCTCGCACCGGCAGGCAACCTTGAAAAGTTGAAGACAGCCATTCTTTATGGTGCGGATGCAGTATATGTAGGCGGGAAACAATTCAGCCTGCGCTCACGTGCCACCAACTTTAAAACACGTGAACTTGCTGCAGCGGTACGATACTGCCATGGCAACGGCGTCAAGCTGTATGTCACCGTCAATATTTTTGCTCACAACAGTGATCTCAATGAAATAGAAGACTACCTGACGGAGCTTGCAGCGCTGCATGTTGATGCCGTCATAATTGCTGATCCGGGTGTGCTTGCCATTGCCAGAAGAGTTATCCCACTGATACCAATCCATCTTTCTACCCAGGCCAATGTCACTAACACGGCCAGCGCGGTATTCTGGCAAACCCAGGGAGTCTCCAGGATTAACCTGGCCAGAGAACTTGGATATCATGCAATCAGGGAAATCAATGCCCATACCACAATCGAACTGGAAATCTTTGTGCATGGCGCTCTTTGTATATCCTATTCTGGTCGCTGCATGCTGAGCAGTTACCTGACCGGGCGAGATGCAAACAAAGGAGACTGTGCCCACCCCTGTCGTTATTCCTACAGACTGGTGGAGGAAAAGCGTCCAGAAGAATTTTTTCCGGTGGTGGAGGATGATCGAGGCACCTATATCTTCAATTCTCGCGACCTCTGCCTGTTGCGCCAGCTTCCCAGGCTTATTGCTGCAGGCGCCAGTTCTCTGAAGATTGAAGGCAGGATGAAGTCTGTCGGCTATGTTGGGGCCGCAGTAAGGCTGTACCGGACGGCTCTCGACTGGATTGCAAAGCAGCGTGTTGAGCAGGTTTCCCTGGAAGAAATGGTATTACCCGAGGTTTTTACCAGAGAAATGAAGAAAATAGGTACTCGCAGCTTTACCGAAAATTTTTTTGACAGCCCCCCTTCATCTGAGGATATGCTTTATGATACAATGCGTGTAGATCAAGATTACGCTCCGGTGGGGATTATCATTGAAACTAATCCGCTTGTCATTGAGGCGAGAAATGTCATGCATTGTGGAGACGTAATTGAGTACCTTTCTCCTGGCACCATTGAACCGGTACTGCTGAAGGTGGTTGAAATGATCAACAGACAAAAAGAGCGCTGTACTCGAGTCAACCCGGGGGACAGGGTCAGGCTGTTCACTGAGCCTGATATGTTATCAGCGGTACCCAGGAGTATATTAAGAAAGAATGTACGAAAAAAATGAAACCATATCTTGATGTTCCCTTTCTTTCTGACCAGAGTTATGTGGAGTACCTGGAAAAAAGAGCTGATGAAATCGACAGCCTCCATTTCGCCCTGTTTAACCACGACCGACTGGACAACAGAATACTCCTCCACAATCTGGGTGATGACAAACCTGCTGTTGAACAATTAGCGCGGTTGCATGGACCAAGAAAATATGCCCTGTTAAACAGTAGATTTTATCCCCAGTCCCTGTTTACCGACAAAGAACGAACACGCATGGTCCTCAAGGCACTGGAGATCTGCCTGGACCACAATGTGCTGCATGGAATTATTTATTGCGACCACTACCTGCTGCAACGTTTTGCAGAGGTTTCTCCGGAACTGGCGGCTGAGCTTGAAGCAGTTCCAAGTGTTAATACCATGCTTGACTCTTTTGCCAAGATAGATGCCCATCTGTCCTACATTTCTGATACTGGTTTCAAGCCGCCTGAAAAAATTGTCCTTGACCGCTCCCTGAACCGCGACCTTGATCTGCTGGCTGAAATCTCGCTCAGGATACGAGCCAAATTCCCCAATATCCATATTGAAGTACTCGCCAATGAGGGCTGCCTTTGGTACTGTCCGTTTAAATTATCACACGATGCCTATATTGCCCTGGCAAATGCAAGCGGTGAAACGCCGCTTGATACTTTCAATTGCAGGCTGGGCTGCGTGAAAATATATCAGGAATCCCCCCATCACCTCTTCTTTTCTCCATTTATCCGGCCCGAAGATATTGATCTGTACCTGTATCATGTCGATACAATAAAACTTTGCGGCAGAACTCTGGGCAGTGATTTTCTCAAAAATGTGATTGAGGCATACAGGCACAGACAATACCAGGGCAACCTTCTGGACCTGCTGGATGCTGTTAACTGGCTTGCCGACAAGCTCCATATCGACAATTCTTTACTTTCATTTGACTTTGCAGGCACCCTGTCCATGTGCGACCATCGTTGCGATATCTGCGGTTTTTGTATGGAGCTGTTTCAAACCGTTGCCTACTGGAAATCTTTATCTATACCTGGCTATAAGGCAGTCGCTGATTGACAGGTTATCCTTTCCGAACTACCTTTTTCATAAATGATACGCAGGCAGGGTATTTACCGGGAGAAATGCAATGGAGCCATTTGAAGAGCTGCTCAAGGTGTCAACCAAGATTCATGGACATATCTGCGCAGGCCAGGTACTGGGGGTTCGCATGGCCATGACAGGCCTGGATTATATCGGCATTGACGATCCCAAAGGTGCTGATCGAAAAAAGCTCTATGTTTTTGTGGAAATTGACCGGTGTGCAACAGATGCTATCCAGTCGGTAACCGGCTGCACTCTGGGGAAACGATCCATGAGATGGATGGATTTTGGCATAATGGCAGCCACCTTTGTGAATCTTGAAACCGGAAAGGCAGTCAGAATATCAGTTACAGAAGAGTCCAGGGAGCTGGCCAGAAAATATTGTCCTGAAATAGACGATAAATACAGACGTCAGCTGGAGGCCTACAAAGTAATGCCCCTTGAAGAGTTGTTTGTTCTGCAGGAAGTGGCGGTTACAATACCTGATTGCGACAAGCCGGGGCGACCGCAGAGCCGCCTCCAATGCAGCAAGTGTGGTGACTGGGTCCAAGACAAGCGTGAGATGAACAGGTATGGCCAGATCTTGTGTCGAGCCTGTGCCGGTCAGCGCTATTATTCTCCAGTTTGATCAGGCAGCAAGGCTGACGGAACTGCTCACAAGGCGAGCAACCTCTTTATTTATTTTACTTGCTTTGTACCTACTCACAGGGCAAGTATCATCCTGGTTTCACTTGCTTTACGTCTGTAACTGCTTTCAGGTTATCCAGATTCGGGCAAGCGCGATTGGCAGCTATAACCCCTCTATGCAGCGGGTCGTGATCGTTCAAAGAGGGGTGAGCTGTGAGGAGTTACCTTGCTTTTAAGTCTTTCGCTGCGTTTAAGGCCGCCCTGATCCGGGCAGGCGTGTCTGGCAACTGCACCCCCCTCTATGCAGCCAATCGTCATCGCCTGAAGACGGGCGGCCTTAAACGCAGGTATCATTTTTCATACACGATGAAAATCAGCACTTGCCGATACTTCAGCTGCCAGCCTTTGCTGGAGGAGCCTGTTTCTCAGCATCTGCTGCGCCCATGATAGAGCCCCGGTTAACCTTGATGCGGACGTTTTCGGCAATTTCTATAGTGGCCACACTTTCGGTCAATCCAGTAATTTTACCATGTATCCCTCCGCCGGTGATTATCCTGTCTCCTTTTTTCAGATTAGCCAGATACTGCTGATGCTCTTTTGCTTTTTTCTGCTGAGGACGGATCAGCAAAAAGTAAAAGACAACAAAAATAAGAATAAGCGGTATGAATTGAGCAAAACCACCGGCAGCACCGCCTGCCAACGGGGAAGAACCGGCTTCTGCAAACGCAACACCTGTCATGAGAATAAACCTCCAGTAAATAATTATACAATTATACGTAAAACTACTCGCAGGGCATGTACCACCCTGGCTTCACTTACCCCAAGCCTGTAACAGGTGCGGGGGTATCCCGCAACGCATAAAAATTGGTACGAAACGCCTTGAACGTATCTCGTTCAACAGCATCACGCATTGTTGCCATCAATGAGCAGTAATAATGAATATTATGAATACTGTTTAATTGATAGGCCAGTATCTCACGGCACTGAAAGAGATGTCTCAGGTAGGCCCGCGAATAATTGCGGCAGGTATAACAGCTGCAACGCGGATCAGGGGGATTGGGATCATCTCGATAACAAGCATTTTTTATAACAAGTCTCCCCTCTGAAGTAAAGAGCATTCCATTTCTAGCGTTACGGGTCGGCATGACACAGTCAAACATGTCAATGCCGTGATACACTCCTTCAACCAGATCTTCGGGCGTACCTACTCCCATGAGATATCTGGGACAGCTAACCGGCATATGGGAGACTGTACCAGCCAGAAGTTCATACATCAATTCCTTTGGTTCACCCACGGAAAGGCCGCCCAGGGCATAGCCGGCAAAACCGGTTTCCACTATTTGTTCAATGGCCTCAAGCCGCAGATCCTGATACATGCCTCCCTGGATAATGCCAAAAAGGTGCTGCCCCGTTCCTGACAGCACTTTTTTGCACCGTTGAGCCCAGCGGGCGGTAAGTTCAGTGCCGGCTGCTGCTTCCTTTCTGGTCGCAGGATAGGGAATGCAGGTGTCCAGAGCCATCATGATATCCGAACCAAGGGCTTCCTGAACAGAGACAGCGTCCTCAGGGCTTAAAAAAAGTTTTTGGCCATCAAGGTGCGACCTGAAGTGAGCGCCCTCCTCGGTAATTCTTGCCAGTTCCTGGAGGCTGAAAATCTGAAACCCTCCGGAATCAGTCAAGATTGGTTTATCCCAGTGCATAAAGCCGTGCAGTCCGCCAAAGGAACGGATCAATTCGTGACCAGGACGGATAAAGAGGTGATACGTGTTGCCGAGGATAATTTGTGCTCCGGATTGAAGCAGATTCTCTGGAGTAAGCGATTTCACTGAACCTTGTGTGCCCACCGGCATGAATACTGGTGTCCTGATGACGCCGTGCAAGGTCTGCAGTTCACCGCAGCGGGCACTGCATTCAGAAGAAAGATAAAGAAGAGTGTACGGGGAGACAGTCATGAAAGGTGTTATGTGTGAGAGGTTATTACCAGCTCTGCGCCAAGTAAAATCAGGATTACGCCGGTAAAACGTTCCAGCCAGTGACCAGCCTTGAACAAAACAGCACGAACAACATTCTGACCAAGAAAAAGCGAGAGCAGAGCAAACCATGCACCGGTGGCAACGGCCATATAAAGACCGTACATGACCTGAACAGCCACCGGCGTTGTATGGTCTATGACAACGGTGAACAGGGAGAGAAAAAAAAGCGTTGCCTTGGGGTTCAGGCCGTTTGTTAAAAAGCCGGACATAATGGCCTGCCTTCTTGTGGGCAGGGCACCTTGCTGCCTGCAGGCAAAAGCACCATTGTGCGGTGTTGCCTGTATTGATTGTATGCCGACATACAGCAGGTACAACGCACAGATTACCTTGATGAAAGAAAAGAGCATAATGGATCGAGAGATTATCAACCCCACACCTAGAATCGAGTAACTGACATGCACCAGAATGCCGCACCCTACGCCCAGACTCGTCCACAGAGAGGTTGTCTTGCCATAGCGAAAGGACTGGCGGACAATGATGGCAAAATCAGGGCCGGGGCTGGCAACCGCAAGAAGATGTACCAGGGCAATGGTCAGGAACTGGGAGAGATAAAGTTGAGTCATAATCAATCAGGGTTGGTTACTGTACAGAGGTTATACGGGGCAAACCAGTATTTTGCAAGAAATGATTTCTCTCCTGTCTTATAGCACCACTCTATTTGAGAGGTGCTCCCTTGATGTTTCAGGAATCATTCCTATTGTGTTGTGCAATGATACATCAAAACTCAATCGTAACTGCTCCCGGCTTACCCCTCTTCGGACGATCACGACTGGTCGCACAGAAAGAAGCTGGAAGCTGTAACTGCGCAGCTTGCCCGAATCAGGGCAGCCTGAAAGCTTTACAGACGTAAAGCAAGTGGAAGCAGGATGGTGCATGCCCTATGAGTCGTTACACTTAACCCTGTCAGGAGGTCGTTATGCTACCCAGTAAAAAAATTCAAGGCAGTTTTTCGGCAATTTGCGAAGAAGTGGAAAAACTGCAGAAGCTGGAACTCCCGGAAAACATTCAGGAGGGATTGAAAAACATATGGCTTATTGCCAAACATCAAAGTGATGTCAGGGGAGCGCAAGGAAACCATGGCGGCTGTACAGCAAGGAAAGGCTGTAGCCGCTAGCCCGGATTTCTCATGAACATGTTGTCTGACTTGAAAAGAAACACATAAAAACAGATGTAGGTGATATCCATAAGCAGTCTCGAATTTCGACAAAATGTTCGCCAGAGCTCAGCCCGGGCGGCACCATCTTCGCCAGTATTCTGGCAATACATATACAAAGGTATAATGCGTTACCAGAAACTACCGAACCTGGCACCACCTGAGCTGATGAGAAATACGGGCTAGTGCCCTGTCAACGCTGCTCTGTCGTATCCTGCTTGTCTTTTATGGCCCTTATGCAGCCTTGCCCTGGGTCACATAGCACTACTACGCAACGCAGGACAAGGCTGCAAGGACAAGAAAAGTCCGGCGCAAGATACTGACATTTCAGCATTGACAGGACACGAGGACGTTTGCGTTTTGCTCGGGTGGGATGACCCAGCCAACTGCCCGCCAAGGCTTGATTTCGTTTTTTTTATACGCGCCTGATAGTTTCGTGCGAAACACTGTCAATATAACCCAACTCAACGACCTGATCCGCCAACAATCTTAGCGACCATTGTGCCTGTCCTTGCGGTGGGTCACTGCAGCTGAGGGCAACAAGATGGGCTTCGAAATCCCCATCTGCCTTGCGCTTATAAACTCTCTCACCTCTTTTTCCATTGAGAGCAACATCAAGACCTTCCTCAACAAACCGCTGCTTTGTTCTATGCATCTTCATTGCCCTGACCTTCAATACCTTGGCGATATCCTGCTCACCTAACGTTCCTGGGTCAGGTGCATCATCATCGTAATGTAGAAGAATTGTAACTACTCACAGCTCACCCCTCTTTGAACGATCACGACCGGCCGCATTGAGGGGCTATAGCTGCCAATCGTGCTTGTCCAAACATGGGCAGCCTGAGAGCAGTTACACGTTTGAGGCAGGTAAAACCAGAGAGGTACACACCCAGTGAGCAGTTACGTTTTTGCTAACATTTTAACTATGACAGGGCACGAGTATAGACAAAAAAAGAGGTAACTAATCACGGGCACTTCATCTTTGCACGATCATCATTTCCCGCATACTTTTGTACACGGAGTCTCACTTCGTTCACTGACCTGCGGAAAATGGTGCCTGTACAATTCTGTTGCACCCGTGACCAGTTACACGTCAGAAACAGAGAAAACAGTTAAAGTACAGCCCCCGTGACTGGTTACAAAAAGAGCAGTATTTTTTATCCTTTTCGTAAAGTAACGGCACGAACGTATAAAATCTGGTAAAGAGACGGGAATCATTTCAACGTAAAAAGGAGTAATAATGCTGACAAGCTACGAAAAACACATCTCTCGGCGTGCCGAACTGGGACTGCCGCCGCTGCCCCTGAACGCAGAACAGGTTGCCGCCCTGACAGAGGTACTTGTAAAAGCCAATGATCAGGCAAGAAAGGGCGCTGCCCTGCTGGCAGATCAAGTGGAGCCAGGAGTAAGCCCTGCCGCCAAGGTGAAAGCTGACTGGCTGGAAAAGGTCGCATCAGGTAAAGTACAAAGTCCGGTCGTGTCAGCTGAACAGGCCTTTACCATGCTTGCCCGGATGGAAGGAGGGTATAATGTTACGGCATTGATGCGGCTGCTTGTTCAGGAAAAAACAGGAGCCAGGGCAGCAGCCTGTTTAAAAAAAATTACCAAGGTGTATGACGCCTTTTCTGAGGTCGCCTCGCTGGCAAGAGACAACCAGCATGCCCGTGAGGTCTTGCTCTCCTGGGCAGAGGCAGAATGGTTTACGACAAGATCTCCACTGCCGGAGGAGCTGAAGCTTGTTGTCTATAAAGTCAGCGGCGAAATCAATACCGACGATTTCTCTCCCGGTAATCAGGCCCAATCCCGTGCCGATATCCCCCTGCATGCCACTTTTTTTGGTCATACCAGATTCCCGGACGGCATTGAAAGGCTTACCGCCTTCCGGGCATCCGGCAGACAGGTCTGCTTTGCAGGAGACGTCGTTGGCACCGGGTCTTCCCGCAAATCCGCCATTAATTCCATGGCCTGGTATATAGGCGAAGATATCCCGGCTATCCCTAACAAGAGACGGGGCGGCGTTATCCTGGGTGGAACCATTGCACCTATTTTTTACGCCACCGCCCGTGACGCCGGGTTATTACCGATTGAAGGCGAGGTTGACAGGGTGGAAACCGGAGACGAGGTGGTCTTACACTGTAAAAGATGGTCACTCAGGACAATGAATGGAGAGAATATCTCGCTGAAACCGGCTCCGCCAACCATACTCGATGAATATCGAGCTGGTGGACGGCTTAACCTGATTATTGGCCGTAACCTGACCAGGGCGGCATGTTCAGCGCTTGGTATGCCTGAACCTTCTTTTTTTGCCAAGCCAGGACAGCCTCAACCTGAAAAAGGCCAGGCCTTTACCCAGGCGCAGAAAATTCTTGGCCGCGCCTGCGGTGTTAAAGGAGTCCTGCCGGGTATGGTGTGTGAACCAGTTATGACCACCGTCGGGTCCCAGGATACCACCGGCCCCATGACCGTGCAGGAAATCGCCGAGCTGGCTTGTCTTCGCTTCAAGGCCGGGCTGGTGATGCAGTCTTTTTGTCATACGGCAGCCTATCCAAAGGCTTCAGATCCTGGCCGGTGGCAAACCATGACCGATACCATGCAGGCCTGTGGGGGGATTGTACTCAAACCGGGCGACGGGGTTATTCATAGCTGGCTTAACAAAATGCTGGTTCCCGATACAGTAGGAACAGGCGGCGACTCACACACCCGTTTCCCTATAGGAATTTCCTTCCCGGCCGGTTCCGGGCTGGTAGCCTTTGCCGCAGCACTGGGCTTCATGCCGCTTGAAGTGCCTGAATCAGTACTGGTGCGTTTTGTGGGCAGGAGAAGAGCAGGCATCACCCTGCGGGATATGGTCAATGCCATCCCCTGGTTTGCCGCAAAACAGGGGATGCTCACCATCGACAAAAAGGGAAAGAAGAACATTTTTGCCGGAACCATCCTTGAGATCGAAGGTGTTGACACGTTAAGCGTTGACGAGGCCTTTGAACTTGCGGATGCATCAGCTGAGCGCAGCGCTGCGGCATGCTGCCTTTCTTTATCCAGGGAGGCTGTTGTCAGCAAGGTAAAGGAAAACATTACCATACTTCAGGCTCTGGTTGCAGAAGGATATGAGGATGCTGACACGCTCAGAGCCCGCATTGATGCACTGCAGCAGTGGCTTGAAACCCCCACTCTGCTCAGCCGTGATGAACATGCTGCGTTTGCCCATGTTCTGGAAATAGATCTGGCCGAGATAGATCAGCCTCTCCTGGCCTGTCCCAATGATCCGGACGATGTCCGTCCCCTGGAAGAGGTTGCTGGCACGAAAATTGACGAAACCTTTATCGGTTCCTGCATGACCCACCTCAAACATCACCGCGTGGCCACCCGTTTACTTTTCGGGGAGCCCTATGCTAAAAGCCGCACCTGGGTTGCACCGGCTACAAGGATTGACCGGGATACCCTCCAGGAAGAAGGAGGATTGAGTGTGTATGCCCAGGTTGGAGCCCGGGTTGAGGTTCCTGGATGCAGCCTCTGCATGGGCAACCAGGCCAGGGTGCAGCCAGGCGCGACAGTTGTTTCCACGTCCACCAGAAACTTTGATAATCGACTGGGCGACGGGGCCCAGGTCTATCTCGGCTCAACTGAGGTAACTGCCATCAGTGGACAGCTCGGTCGGCTGCCGACGGTCAGCGAATATTTTGGATTTCTGGAAAGAAAAGGATGCCTTGAGCAGCAGCCAGAGGACAAGGTGAACTGTCAGCGTGCCAGCTGATACAGTTCTTCCGCCTTATAGGAACTACGGACAAAGGGAGCGGCCGCGACACCAGCAAAACCATGCTGCACAGCCTCGTCTTTGAGCCTGGCAAATTCGCCCGGGGGGACAAAACGCTCCACCTGCAAGTGCTCCTTTGAGGGCTGCAGGTATTGGCCCATAGTCAGGATATCGCAGTGTGCCTCAGCCAGGTCATGAAATGTCCTGGACAACTCCTGCCTGGTTTCCCCCAGTCCTACCATAACACCTGATTTTGTAATCAATGCGGGAGACTTTTCCTTGGCCTGCTGCAAAAGGTCAAGTGAGCGCTGGTAAACCGCCTGCGGTCGAACTGCCGGATAAAGACGTTCAACCGTTTCCATATTGTGATTCAACACATCCGGCCGGGAAGCAATGACTGTTTCCAGTGCTTTGGTGCAGCCCTGAAAGTCTGGTATCAACACTTCAATCAGGGTTGCAGGGCTCTTCTCACGAATGGCCTTAATGGTTTTGGCAAAATGAGACGAGCCACCGTCTGCAAGGTCATCTCTGGTAACTGAGGTGATAACCGCATAACGAAGCTGCATGGCGGCCACTGCTTCTGCCACTAACCCTGGCTCCCTGACATCAGGTGGGCCGAAAGGACCGTGCGCCACCGCACAGAACCGGCAGTTTCTACTGCAATGATTGCCTAAAATAAGAAAAGTAGCTGTTCCCCTGCCGTAGCATTCAAACTGGTTGGGGCACATTGCTTCCTGACAGACCGTGTTCAGGGTGCTTCTTTTCAGTAAACGGCGGATTTTTTCATATTCGCTGCCAGTAAGCGAGGGCAGCTTTCGTTTCAGCCAGCCCGGTTTTGCCGCTCTCTGAGGAGACTGCACCTGAGTCTCCACAACAGCCCTGGTGTAATCCGAATTTCTCCTGAGCATTTTATTCGTAACCAGTCACGGGGTCTCTGTTTCTGAAGTGTAACTGGTCACAGGTGCAACAGAATTGGGCAGGCAAGCAGGAGAAGTGAGGCTTTCGTGCACAGGAGTATGCGGGAAAGTTTCCCTGATCTTCAGCCTGAAAAGAGTCTCACAGTGATTTTTCATGACGGCTTTTACTTCCTCAATATTGCATCTGTCTCCTGTCTGCTCGAAAAAAGAGGTCATAGCTGTATGCGTAAGGCCACAGGGGTTAATCCAGGTAAAGGGTTTCAGGTCAGTCTGGATATTGAGGCCAAGTCCATGAGAGGTCACCCCGTGACGGATAGCCACACCGAGGCTGCCCATTTTTTGATCCCTGACCCAGATGCCATGACTGCGAACGTCACGTTTGGCTTGAATATTATAGTCTCTGGCAGTGCGGAGCATAATTTCTTCCAGTATACCAATATAGCCACGTACTGAAAGGCGAAAGTGATGCAGGCTGATAATCGGATAGAGAATTATCTGGCCCGGGCCGTGATAGGTAATGTCGCCGCCTCGTTCAACCTGGACCAGATCAATTCCCTGACTGGCGGCAAATGCCGGGGTGACAGCAAGGTTTGCCAGGCCACCTCTTCGGCCCAGCGTATATACAGGCATATGCTCCAGGATCAGAAAAAAGCCGGCTTCCTTGTCTTGCCGACAGGCATTCACCAGATCTGTCTGCAGCTTGCAGGCCTTTTTGTACTCCATGAGCCCAAGGTCTGTCCAGGAGGCAGGCATGCTGTTCTTGATTACTCCAAAAAAATGGGAGGCTGCAGGGCTGCAGCAGCCAGGCCGTCATGCCCTGCAAGGCCACTGGTATCTGTTCGCCCGATATGCTGCTGCCGTGAGCAGATCGTCAAATGCATCCGGGGCTTCCGGTCTGATGTCTCTGGCCCAGTTGTTACAGGGGCCTTCATTGATCCATTCAGGCTTCTCCTCAAGGTCTGTAACCATACTTTTCTTGTCAACAGGGACCTTGCGCAGGTCGTAACCGGCAAGGGAAGCATCAAGGATTGGTTTTTATGACAAGATGCTGTCTCAGAAGCAATGCCCAACGCCTGCCTGATGGTATTCGTTTTTCAGGTCGACGTATCTTTTCCAGGAGGCATGGAACTCCTGAACCTGTTCATCTGTTACCTCACGGATCACCTTTGCCGGTGCCCCCAGGATGAGTGAACGGGGCGGAAATATTTTCCCTCCAGTGACGACAGCACCCGCACCGACAATTGATTCCCGGCCGATTACAGCGCCATCGAGAATGATGGCTCCCATACCGATCAGGCAAAGGTCTTCCACAGTACAGCCGTGGATAATGACTTTATGGCCAACAGTTACGCCACTTCCTATAATCGCCGGATGTCCGTCTTCCAGAGTGCGCTCCTGGGCTGTGTGACCAGTTGTGTGGATCATACAGCTGTCCTGAATATTGGTTCGGTCACCGATACGTATGCTGTGTACGTCTCCCCTCGCTATTGTGCCAAACCAGAGAGAAACGTCCTCGCCGATCTCAACATCTCCTATAAAGGTTGCGTTGGGAGCAACCCACGACCCTTTTCCCGCTCTGGGTTGGTAGTCTCTGTAAGGTAATATCATCATTGCTCCTTTATTCTGAAAAAAATATGCCTGCCATCATCTCGGGGATTCTCTCTACCCAGGTATGGTCATCAGCTGCAAACACCCTGACCAGCCTGCCGCCATACATCACCCCTATCCTGTCAGACAAGGCAAAAGCCTCGGCAAGGTCACCTGTGATCAGCAGTATTCCCGCTTTATCACGTGTTTCCAGGAGCAGGTTCCATACATCCTGGGCTGCAGCAATATCGAGTCCCTGGGTCGGTTGTTCGGCAACAATAAGACGAGGTTTTCTGAAAAACTCCCTGGCCAGCACCATCTTCTGCAGGTTACCGCCGGAAAGCTGCCAGGCAAGTGCGCCGAGATCCGGCGGGCGGATATTGAATTCACCTATCAGGTGCTTTGCTTTCCTGGCAGCAGGCTTTCTCTTCAGCCATGGGCCAACCGTAAAGCCTCCGCGCGTGGTAAGCAAAAAGTTATCCAGCAGATTAAGGCCGCCACAGGTTGCCAGGCCCTGTCGATCCTCAGGAATATAACTTAAGGTCTGATCCCAGTTTTGTCTGGAAAAAAACTTTTTCCATTCCATCCCCAAAATACGGACGTTTCCTGCAAGTGGCGGCGAAAGTCCGCACAGGGTCTCGACCAACTGCTTCTGCCCGTTTCCGGCAACGCCGACAAGACCAAGAACCTCGCCCTGTCGCAACTCAAAATTTATACCCTCAATGCCCTCTCCAGCAAGATCAGTGACCTTCACCACAATCTGTTTTGGTTCTACAGGCTCTCTGTCCACCTCAAGCAGAACCGCTCTGCCCACCATGGTCTGGGCAAGCTCTGTGGTTGATTTGACCTCTGATGCCTGCATCTGTGCTGTAATCCTGCCATGCCGTAATATGGCAATATCATCTGCCAGTGAAAGCACCTCCTCCAGTTTATGACTGATAAAGACAATGGCTTTGCCCATAACAGCCATCTTACGCATGGTTGCAAACAAAATTTCCGATTCTTTCGGGGTCAGCACGGCTGTTGGCTCATCAAAAATCAGGATCGAGCTCTTTCGGTGCAGCAGTTTAAGGATCTCGACCTGCTGTTTTTCTCCCATGGACAAATCAGCAACCCGAGAAGCGGGGTTAATCGGCATATTATACCGTTCGGCAAGCGCAGCTACCTGCCGGTTCATCTTGCCCTGCTGTACCCACAGGTTTTCTGTATGGCCCAGAAAGATATTTTCGGCAACACTCATTGCCTGTACCAGCTTGAAATGCTGATACACCATACCCACACCACTTTGAATCGCCTTGTCAGTGCCAGAAAAAACGGCGGGCTCTCCGTTCACATATAAAGTGCCGCTGTCTGGCTGCAGACGACCGGCAAGGATGGACATAAGGGTTGATTTTCCTGCTCCATTTTCTCCGAGCAGGGCTAGAATCCGCCCGTGATGGATTTCCAGATCTATCCCGCTGTTGGCCTGTACTTTCCCAAATGACTTGGAGATGTTACCCAGCCGGATCACCGGCTCCTGCCTGACCGTCATTGCTTAACGTGTATTCGCCATCGGCTGCACAAAGGTAGATTCAGAGTCCCAGGGAAAAAGAATCCAGGTGTCCTGACTCACTTCGGTAATAAAGGTATCCACCAGCGGCCTTCCTGCCGGTTTGGCATACACGGTGGCAAAATGGGCCCTGGGTACCATGGCCTTAACCAGCTTTGCTGTCCGCCCGGTATCTACCAGATCATCAATGAGAAGCCACCCCTCACCCTCGTTTGAACCCTTAAAAGGTTTTAAAATATCCGGGTCACCTTTTTTGTCCTTCCAGTCGTAGCTGGAAATACATATTGTGTCTATCAGGTGGATATCCAGCTCACGGGCAATAATCGCTGCAGGTACCATGCCTCCACGAGTGATAGCGATTATACCCTTGTAAAAATCATCGCTCAGCAAACGCCACGCAAGCGCTTTTGAATCGCGGTGTAACTGCTCCCAGGAGATGGGATAGGTTTTTTTATAGGCATTACTCATACGGAAACTCCAATTTAGTCAACAGGCTCGATATTCACTCCCAAAGCAGCCGGTTCACTGGTTCGTTTTTTGCCAAATGACGAAAAGACCAGGACAACAATGGTCAGGACGTAGGGAAGCATCAACAACACTGATGACGGCAAGTGTGTGCCAGATGCCTGCAGGCGTAACTGCAAAGCCATAATACCACCAAAGAGATACGCACCGAATACAGCCCGCCCAGGTTTCCAGAAAGCAAAAATTACCAGCGCTACAGCTATCCAGCCCCGCCCTGCAGTAAGATTATTCGTCCAGAGGTGTGTATAGGCAAGGGACAGGTAGGCACCCCCAAGGCCCATAAAAAAACCGCCGACAAGAACCCCAGCCACCTGATATTTAAACACCTTCACCCCGGCAGCGGCAGCGGCATCGGGAAATTCGCCAACTGCCCGCAAAGCAAGGCCAAAGCGGGTGTTATGTAAAAAAAGATACATGATGACCGGCAAACCATACGAGAGGTAGACCAAAAGATCATGATGAAACAATATTTCCCCCAGAGCAGGAATGTCGGCAAGCAAGGGAAGGGAAAACGGCTGGAAGCCTGGCGCAGTAAGTCCGACAAATGAGGCACCGAAGTAATTGGCTACCCCTGTGCCAAGGATCGTAAGCGCCAACCCGGAGACAACCTGATTGCCCAATAAAACCAGACAGACCAGACCATGCAGAGAGGCAAGGAGCATTCCGGCAAGACCGGCAGCAAAAAAAGCCAGCATTGGATTTTTGGTGGAATAGGCAACCAGAAAGGCAACCAGGGCACCGACAAGCATAATTCCTTCAACCCCAAGATTGAGCACACCCGATTTCTCGGTGAACATTTCACCCAGAGTAGCGTACAAAATCGGAGTACCTGCCACAATGGCAGCGGAGGTCAGGGGAATAAGAAGATCAAAGGTCATGTTTTTCGCACCACCAGCTTGTAACGAACAAAAAAACCACCTGCCAGCACCATCATCAGGATCAAACCCTCAATGATGTTGCCAAATGCCGCCGGCACCTGATGGTCAAGCTGCAGGTTTTCTACCCCGACCCGAAGTCCGGCTAACAGAAAGGAGGCAATACCAATGGAAATGGGGTTAAGCTGCGCCAGCCAGGCAATGACAATGGCCGTATAGCCATACCCGACCATAATGGAAGGCTGCAGACGATTGATGTTGGCCGAAGCTTCCAGAAAACCGGCCCACCCTGCCAGGGCGCCGCTGATAACCATGACCAGCGCCACCAGATAATCATAGCGTATACCAGCATAACGTGCAGCCCGCATTGAGTCGCCACTTGCCCTGATCTCGTAACCGGTGCGGGTAAATGAGAAAAAAAGCCAGAACGCAACACCAAGCACGAGGCAATGAAAAAGTCCCCAATGAATCCCGCTGCTGCCTATTTTACCAATGACAGCCTGATCGGAAAACATCGGGGTCATGGGAAAGCCATAGCTGCCGGGATCTTTCCATACGCCATAGACCAGATATTCGAGCAGCTGGATGGCGATATAGTTCATCATCAGGGTAACAATGATCTCATTGGCACCAAGACGTTGACGTAAAAGTGCCGGAACAAGCCCCCAGCAGCCACCGGTAAGGCAGGCACCGGCAGCCATAAGCAAAAGCAGCAGCGGTCGAGGAAACTCAGGAAAAGTAAGGGCCACCCAGGCAGCACCTACAGCACCCAGCGCAAACTGCCCTTCTGCTCCGATATTCCATATCTGCAGACGAAAGGCAGCTGCCACGCCTAGAGAACAGAGGAACAGGGGAATCGCCTTGACAACACTGTCCTCAATTGCCCACCTGGAACCAAATGCTCCCTGAAAAAGGGCGGATATTCCCTCAAGCGGAGAAGTTCCACGTAGCCACAGTATCACTCCACTTAGAACAAGCGACAGCACACCGGCACCCAGATAAACACAACAGGAACGCCACGCCGGGCGCTCCTGTCGCTTAATTATTCGAAAACGCTTCAACAGAAAACCTGAAGGATGTTATCTATTCTGTTGTACCGACGACACCTTCCACAAACCAGTTCATCTGAAGGAGTTCCTCATCGGTTGCAGCCTTACCGTCTGCAATTTTCACAACACCTTTTTGATCCTTCACCGGGCCACTGAAAACTGTATAGGCACCGGCTATTATATCTTTCTGCTTTGCCAAAACTTTATCCTGAACTTTTTTGGGCACCATGGAGGAAAACGGAGCCAGCTTAACAACGTCCTGTTCCATGCCTGGCCAGGCTGCTTCGGATTTCCAGGAACCGTTGCGTACAGATTCCACCACCTTCTGATAATATGGGCCCCAGTTCCAAACAGGCGCGGTCAAATGCGATTCGGGCGCAAAGGAACTCATATCAGAATTATAGCCTATGGAATACACACCCTTTTCCTGGGCAGCTTCCTGAGGGCCTGGAGAGTCCTGGTGCTGGGCAATGACATCAGCACCAACATCAAGAAGCGATTTTGCCGCCTCCTTTTCCGTTGCCGGATCATACCAGGTTTTTGTCCACACTACCCGTACAGTGACCTCTGGATTGACAGACTGGGCACCCAGAGTAAAGGCGTTGATCCCGCGGATGACTTCCGGGATAGGGAAAGCAGCAACATAGCCGAGAATTTTGCTCTTGGTCATGGCACCTGCCACCATGCCGCTCAGGTAACGGGCCTGATACATACGACCAAAATAATTTCCCATGTTCTCAGCTTTTTTAAAGCCGGAACAATGCATAAAAACCGTTTTGGGAAATTGTCTGGCAACCTTGAGCATCGAGTCCATATAACCAAAACTGGTGGCAAAAATTATATCATACCCCTTACGGGCCATGTTCAATATAACTCGTTCCGAGTCTGGGCCTTCAGCAACAGATTCCGCATAAGAAGTCTTTACTCCATCCATTTTTTCCACTTCCAGGCGCCCTTGATCATGAGCGTAGGAATATCCGGCGTCACCCACCGGAGAAACATAGACAAACCCTGCTTTCATCTCCTTTTGCGCCACAGCCACTGACACTGAGGCCATAACCAGCATTACCATGAGCAACCAATGTAGAACACGCATGTTTTCTCTCCTGTATATTTTTATTAATAGCGTACCTGCTCCCAGCTCACCAATCTCCGGGCGAACACGGCTGCCTGCACAGAGGGGCTATAGCTGCCAGTCGCGCCTGCCCGAATCAGGGCAACCTGCAAGCAGGTACAAACGTAAACCAAGTGAAACCAGGGAAGACCGTCACTTCGGCAGGGGACAGGTCTCACTTCTTGCCGAGAATCTTTCGGATAGGCAGAGTCACAGCAAAAATCCTGGTGTCATGCCAGCGATGAGATGTCAGTATATTGCCCCGGATTTTTCAAGGAAGATACGGCAAAGCAGCGTTGACAGGACACCAGCCTTTTATCCCGAATACCCGGGTTTCTGTCACATCAGCAGATTTATACGGAAAAGCCCGGTCGGTGTCAAATGAAAAGCCAATAAACAGCAATTTGGAATCATGTCATTTTCATTACCCCTTGACATCCTGCCGCAATTCGTTATGGTACAAAAAGATATTACCGCATAACATTTACCGCAAACTAGTTTTGCCTGGCACGCTTTTTTTGTCTGTCGTATTGGAAACAAAGATGTCGTTTTTCAGAAATAGTTCATATTACCAGAAAACAGGTAGTCTTCACCCTTCCTGGATACATTATATAGCACCATGCAAGCAAAAATAGAAGTCAAGGGCCTGTATAAAATTTTTGGTGAACAACCCAGAAAAGCCTTGCCCCTTCTTGACCAGGGCAAGGATAAAGAGACCATTCTGGAAGAAACCGGCCTGACAGTTGGAGTACAGGATGCCACCTTTGACGTCTATCCTGGAGAGATATTTGTGATCATGGGGCTTTCCGGCTCAGGAAAATCCACCATGGTACGCATGCTCAACCGCCTTATTGAGCCGACTGCAGGCAAGGTATCGGTGGACGGTGCCGATGTCACCGCCATGAGTCATGACGAACTTGTCAGTTTCCGTCTTCACTCCATGAGCATGGTCTTTCAATCATTTGCCCTGATGCCGCACCTAACGGTCTGGGAAAACGCCGCCTTTGGCCTTAATCTGGCCAAAGAGGACAAAAAAAAACAAAAAGAGCGGGCATACGAAGCCCTGGAACAAGTTGGTCTGGCTGGCTGGGAAGATTCCATGCCAGCCCAGCTCAGCGGTGGTATGCAGCAAAGGGTCGGGCTGGCCAGGGGCCTTGCGGTTGATCCCGAGATCCTGCTCATGGACGAAGCCTTTTCCGCGCTTGATCCGCTAATCCGAACAGAAATGCAGGACGAACTTTTGCAGCTCCAAACCAAACACCAGCGCACCATAGTCTTTATCTCGCACGATCTGGATGAAGCGCTGCGCATAGGAGATCGCATTGCCATTATGGAAGGGGGCAAGGTCGTTCAGGTCGGTTCTCCAGACGAAATCCTGCAGAATCCGGCCAATGAGTATGTCAGGGCCTTTTTCCGTGGCGTTGATCCCACCGGGGTCATTTCGGCCGGCGACATCGTCCGTGACACGCAGCTTACCATCATTAAATCCAAGGTTGGCAGCCTGAGAGCCGCCCATGAACTACTAAGCAGTCAAGACCGTGATTATGGTTATGTACTCGGTGCCAAAAAAGAATTTCTTGGCCTGATTACAGCTGAAAGGGTACGTGAGCTGCTGGACTCAGGACAACCCTCAACCCCCATTGACCAGGCCTTTATGCCAGACGTTACCGCTGTGCAGCTTGATGACTCAATGCAGGACATCCTCCCGTATGTGGCCTCCAGCAGCTGGCCGGTGCCGGTCACCAATGAAGAAGGAAGATACAGGGGCGTGGTATCCAAGAACCGGTTTTTACGGACGTTGCACAAGGCAGACCAGGAAATCACAGAAACGTAACAATTTTATACCTGCTCCCGGCTCCCCTATCTTCGGCGGTCGTGATTCGCCTGGAGGGATGATAGCTGTCAGGCACGTTACAGGAAGGGTAACTCCTCACATCTCACCCCCTCTTTGAACGATCACGACCCGCCGCATAGAGGGGCTATAGCTGCCAATCGTGCTTGTCCAGATATGGGCAGCCTGAGAGCAGTTACACGTTTTAAGGTAGGTAAAACCAGAGCGTTACACACCCAGTGAGTAGTTACCAGGAAGGAATACATACAGGATACAACCATGTTTGAAAAAAAAATAATCCCGCTTGACTCATGGGTTTCAACCGGTGTCGACTGGCTGGTGGAAAACTGGCGCGATTTTTTCCAGGCCATAAAATGGCCGGTAGAACAAACCATGAATGCCTTTGAGACCGGTCTCAACACCCTGCATCCTCTGCTAGTTATCGCAATGATTATGGCAGCAGCCTGGAAATTTGGCTCAAAAGGGCTGGCCCTGTTTTCTGCGATGGCCCTTGTGCTCATTGGTCTGCTCGGGCTGTGGGAAGATTCCATGATTACCCTGGCCATGGTGATGGCATCGGTTGTTTTCTGCGCAATTGTCGGCATCCCCCTTGGGGTCTGTGCTGGCAGAAGCGACCGTTTTGAATCAGCTATGCGCCCGGTACTTGATGCCATGCAGACCACACCGGCCTTTGTTTATCTGGTTCCCATTGTCATGCTCTTTTCGGTGGGCAATGTTGCCGGTGTTCTGGCTACCATTATTTTTGCCCTGCCGCCGCTCATCCGCCTTACCAGTCTGGGAATACGTCAGGTACACCCGGAGCTGGTGGAAGCTGCCCAGGCTTTTGGTGCGACCAATTGGCAGGTGCTTGTCAAGGTGCAGGTTCCGCTGGCGTTGCCCTCTATCATGGCAGGCTTAAACCAGACCATTATGATGTCTTTGTCCATGGTGGTCATCGCCGCTCTTATCGGTGCAGGAGGACTAGGCGCCCCGGTGACTTTTGGCTTGAACACTCTGGATATTGGTCAGGCGGTCACTGGCGGACTTGGGATTGTCCTGATGGCCATCATCCTGGATCGCATTACCCAGGCCATGGCGCATAAATCGTAGTCTTTACATACAACATGTACGGTAACTACTCACTGGGTGTGTAACTCTCTGGTTTTACATACCTCAAACGTGTAACTGCTCTCAGGTTGCCCATATTTGGACGAGCACGATTGGCAGCTATAGCCCCTCTATGCGGCGGGTCGTGATCGTTCAAAGAGGGGTGAGATGTGAGCAGTTACCATGTACGAAAGGAGAAAGGAATGAAAACACTTCAAACATTTGCTCTTGCATTATCCCTGATCACCCTGACAGCTCAGCCGATCTTTGCCTCTGCTGACAAACCAGGGGAAGGGGTTACTCTCAAGCCGGCAAGGGCGACCTGGAACACCGGTTTTTTTCAGGAAGCCCTGGTGCGCAAAGGACTTGAAGAGCTGGGCTACACAGTCAAGAAACCTAAAGACCTGGCCAACCCCATTTTTTACAAGTCTGTCGTTCTCGGTGATATTGACTACTGGACAAACGGCTGGTTTCCCATGCACAATGACCAGTTACCCAAGAATTTCTCTGACAAGGCCGAGAAAATCGGGTACGTGGCCAAGGCAGGCGGGCTGCAGGGATACCTGATTTCCAAAAAGGCGGCAGAGCAGTTGAACATCAAATCCCTGGAAGACTTTAAGCGTGATGAGGTTAAAAAAGCCTTTGACAAAAACAACGACGGCAAGGCTGACCTGACAGCCTGTCCTCCAGGATGGGGCTGTGAAAAGATCATCTCTCATCACATGAAAGCATATGATTTGCAGGATCATATAAATCCGGTGAAGGCTGCCTACGAGGCTGGCATGGCCGCTGCCCTGGCAGATTATAAAAATGACAAACCCATTTTTTTCTATACCTGGTCACCAAACTGGACCATTTACAAGCTCAAACCAGGCAAAGACGTTGTCTGGATCAATGTTCCTGACATCAACCCGACAGAAGCGCAGAAAACCGCTGTTGAAAGAATGACCGGCACAGGTATTGATGGCGCAGTCAGCGACCCGGTTAAACTTGGCTTTGTCATCACTGATATCCGCATTGTTGCCAACAAAGAAAGTATGAAAAAAAATCCTGCAGCAAAAAAATTCTTTGAACTATTTACCCTGCCGCTTGCTGACATCAATGAACAGAATACCAGAATGAATGAGGGAGAAAAAACCGCCGATGACATTGAGCGTCATGCGAACGAATGGATAGCCAAAAACAGGGCCAAGTGGGATGGATGGCTTGCTCAAGCGCGTGCTGCAGCTAAATGATTCACCGAAGGTAACTGCTTTTTAGTTCATCCTGTTTCAGGCAAGCGCGATTGGCCGCCACAGTACCTCTGTACGGCCAATCGTGATCGGGCAAAGATGAAGTGACCGTGATCAGTTACATTTTTTTCAGGATGATTCTTAATCACTGTTTGACATCACCATGAAAAATGCATAATAAAGACACTATGCTGTAACGTATGGCTGCTGTTAAGATTATGCAAGAACGACAAGAACGAATACAACATATTATCATGCAGCTCCGGGTCGTATTCCGGTCTGTGCAGGCACACTCCAAGACCGTTGAGCATCAATGCGGGCTGAGCAGTGCCAAGCTGTGGATGATGTGGGAGCTTTTCGCCCATCCAGGCATGAAGGTTTCGGAACTGGCCAAGGCACTGACCATCCACCCGTCAACCTGCAGCAACATGCTTGACCAGCTCGAAAACAAAAGCCTGATAAGACGAGAACGAAGCAAACATGATCAACGGGCTGTTCACCTACATCTCACCGAAGAGGGCACACAGCTTCTGGCCTCAGCACCGAGACCTGCACAGGGAAAACTCCCGGAAGCGCTCAAGAAACTCAGCGATGAGCACCAGTATTATCTGGTAGATGGATTGAACAAGCTTATTGAAGCAATGAGTGTTGAAGATACAAAGGCCGGGATGGTGCCCATTCCAACTGAATAATCCTAACTGATCACGGTCACTTCATCTTTACCCGATCACTCTTTCCCGCAGACTCCTGTACACGAACGTCTCACTTCGCCTGCTTACCTGGGGAGAAGAGTACCTGCCCAATTCTGTTGCACCCATGACCAGTTACAGGTTAGAAACAGAGAATAACACTTAAAGTACAGCCCCCTGTGACTGGTTACGAATAATCACATGGCGACATGCTGCCTGAAAAATGATCTATATTCGTCATGCCGATGGCTGACATAGAGAAGAGTACAGAGGTTTTCCCCGGCAATTTCGGCCAGCAGCTTCAGAAGAGCTGTTCTGTTTCCCTGATCCAGTCCCAGGGTTGGTTCGTCCAGAACGAGAAGACGGGGCACCTTGATCAAGGCGCGGCCAATGAGCAGTAAACGTTGACGGGCAAAGCTCTGCCGGCGAAACGGTTTTGTCGACATATGCGCCATTCCAAGCCGTTCAAGCCATTTTTCCCCACGCTTCAACTGCTCTCCGGTTGGCATTTTATACAGACCAATGGAATCAAAAAGGCCGGACACAACTACCTGAAGGCAGCTTCCGGCAATAAAATGGTTTCGATGCAGCTCTGAACTGACAATTCCCATCTGCCTTTTCAATTCCCAGATTGATTCACCCGTACCTCGCTGAATGCCGAATACCTGTATATCGTTCTTATAGGACCAGGGATGATCGCCGGTTATAAGATGCACCAGCGTTGACTTTCCGCAGCCATTTGGCCCGGTGATCAGGGTATGCTCCCCTTCAGCTATAGAAAGGTCAACCCCGGAAAAAATGATCTCTTCACCATAACCGCCAATTCCGCCGCGAAGCCTGACCAGCACCTTTTCTGCCGGATACTGTTCCTGCCGCTCCCTGTGTAATTCATCTACAGCTACCCTGATATCCCCGCTTTTTTTGATATTCGCAAAAACCAGTGCTGCTGTTTTTCTGTCAGCCTGGCCTGCCATGGTCATCCTGCCATTCTGAACGATGGCAATGTGGGTACACCAGGCAGGGAAGTCATCTGCATTGTTGATGGTAACGATCAACAGTACCCCGCTTTTGATCAGGGCTGCGAACATACGGTTGATATCATGGCAGCTTTGCGTATCAATACCTTCATAAGGATTCTGCACGATCAGGCAGCGCACCTTTTTCGTTACCTCTGCAAGCAGGCACAACTTTCTGGCCTGGCCGGAGCTGAGCTGACGAAACCCTTTGGCAAGAACGGATTTCATATTACAGGATTCGATCAGGTCATCAAACTGTTCGGGTTCGGAGAGATAATTTATTGCGGGTGTTCCGGGATCAAGCCGGTTCATATAGTCAGTGTCATCCAGTCGCAGCTCTTCCTCAAACCAGGACTGCTGCTTTGCAAAGGTGATAACACCTGTGTCATCTGGCAGGATCATTTGGCTGGATGAAGATGGCAGTATCTCCCCTGCAAAGATTTCACCAAGGCTGTCAACGCCGGAAGTATTATTACCAATACAGCACCACCCTTCTCCTGCCCTGGCAGTAAAATTGTCAATAACCAGATCATCAGCCCTGAGCCCGCGAATAATGACAAGTTTTTTGCCCTTCTCAATTGTTTCTTTATTCATTAACAGCTACATGGTATATTGTAATTATTCACAGGGTATGTACTACCCTGGGTTCACTTGCTTGCAATCTGTAACGGCTTTCAGCCTGCCCAGGTTCGGGCAGGTGCGACAGGCAGCTATACCCTCTCTCTGCGGTCAATCGCAGGCACCCGAAGACAGGTGAGAAGGAAGCTGTTCCGTTCACGTTACCGGAGGCAGCCAGCCTTGATTTTTCATGAGCATAGCGCTGCAACCGGGCAAAAAATCCTGAAAAAGGCTCTATGTCTACTGATTTTGTACCATACATACCAAGCACGCCATGAACACACGATTTTTCATCCTTGTCACCCTGATCGCTGCTGTGTCTGTAGCAGTGTATTTATACCTGCATAACGATAAACGCAAGATCAAACAGCAACTCAACCACCTCACAGAACTGGCAGAGAAAAAGGAGGGGGAAACAGCTGTTAAAGCTTTTACAGCGGCAGGAAAATTTGGCAAGCTCTTCACTGACCCCTGCTTTCTTCAGGTGGAGCTGTATGACCATGTGGGCGAGTACACCCGAAAAGACATTGTCGACCGGATGCTCATGATTCGTAATATGACGACTCAATTGCATGCAGGTATGCGTAATATTGAAATCTCAATACATAAAAATGACAGCGCAGAAATATCATCCATCCTTACAGTTAAGCAGAGCATTGAGGGAAAAACTACAGTTGATGTCTTTGCGCTTACGCTCTCCATGCACAGGAAAAAAGGGGACTGGCTGATAAACCAGGTAGTTCTTGAACTGTTGGAGTTATAGCTCAAAGAGGCCTCATGGCTTCATAAACAATAAGTCACTGATCACTGGGCAGGCGCGCCCCTGGTTTCGTTTCACTTGTTTCAAGTCTGTAACTGCTTCCAGGCCAACCGGATTTCTCAGCAGACATTTTGTCCAGCTTGAAAAGAACTACATAAAAACATTTATTTTTTTTAACAACCAGCCGATGGTACATACAGGAGGAATTCTATCTGTACCTTGCAGCAGCACAGGAAGTGCTTCGCAGCGACAACTTACGAGACAAAAGTAAGGAGAGAAGCATGAGTGTTTTGAATATCGGCGGCAGTGACAGTATTCTAAGCGTTTTATATGACCAGAGTCTTAAAGGGTCACCAAGTCCGAAAAAAAGGTTTAACGAAACAGATGTGGACAACTCTGGTACCGTCAATGCCGCTGAACTGGAAGCGATGACTGAAGACATCTCTGCGCTGACAGGACAGACCATTGATCCGGAGACATCCATTTCAACCTATGACAGTGACAGTGATGGTGAATTGAGCCAGAGCGAAATTGACAGCATGATGACGGCGTTGATGGAACAGTTCGGCCCGGCAAGTGATTCCAGCTCTGTAGACGCTTTTTTTCGGCAGGCCATGTCAAGTTATACTGATAATTCCGGCTCTGCCAATATAATCTCCCTGATAGGTAAACTTGGCACCTTGCCGGTTCCTCCGTCTCAGTCACGACCAGAAGTAACAATTGACGGGCTTGACACTGATAAAGATGGTTCGTACAGCATAGAAGAGCTGGAAGGCCTGACCAATGAAGTCGCTGAGGTCAGCGGGACCTCGTTAGAGGCTGATGAATTGTTCTCCACCTACGACAGTGACAAGGACAACCTGCTAAGTGAAGAGGAAATGCTTTCATTAATGAAGGATGTACGTGAAACACTTGGCCCGCCCCTGCATGAACAATATGAAACCCTGGCAGACGTTTTTTCTGCATACCTGGAAGATGCGGACAAAGAGACTCTTTCGGGGCTTGTTAAAGTAATCAGTCAATATATAACGTCAACTTCATCATCTTCGTCAGGTGTTGATGTTCAGGCATAAAGCTGAGATGTAATCGTTCAGAAAGTCTGTACTTCCCCGTTACTCTTTTACATGTGAGGTATAAACTAATCACGGCTGCGAAAAAATTGTGCTGGCGAGATGTTTCGTTCAAAAAGTATGCGGGGAAGTGTGAACGGGCAGGGATGAAGTGCCCGTGATCAGCTATCTTATTCTTGAATCAGGACTTCTTTTAACGATTTACTCATGGTAAAATGAAGAGTTTTCCTTGCCGGAATATCCATCAGTTTACCTGTTTTTGGATTTTTTGTTGTTCGAGGTTTACGGGTACGCACAGAAAAGCTGCCAAAACCACGTATCTCGACCCGCCGCTCTTCAGTAAGGGCTTGTGTAATTTCTTCTAAAATAATTTCAACAGCTTGAGCAATATCCTGCTTATAGTAATCACCTAGCTGTGCAGACACTGCGTTGACTAATTCACGCTTAAGCATTTGTTACTACTTCCTTTTATTTTTACGTAACTACTCACAGGGTATGTACCGCCCTGATATCACTTGTTTCAAGGTAACTACAGCTCACCCTTCTCTGAACGATCACGACCCGCCGCATAGAGGGGCTATAGCTGCCAATCGTGCTTGTCCAGACATGGGCAGCCTGAGAGCAGTTACACGTTTGAGGCATATACAATCAGAGAGGTACACACCCAGTGAATAGTTACGTTTCAAGTTTATAACAGCTTTCAGTTCGCCCGGCTCCGGGCAAGCACAACTGGCAGCCATACCCTTTCTATGCGGCCAGTCGTGATCGCCCGAAGATGGGCGATCTGGTACCTGTTACTCTTTTTCTTCTTCTCCTTCTTCCCCAGCCGCTGCCATGAGCAGGTCTCCGAAGGTCGAAGGTGCGTCGCTTTGTTTCTGAGTGTATTCCCCTGGAAGCTCGCCGCCGTTTTCTTCCTTTTCTTCCATCGCCTTGATTGACAGGCCGATTTTACGGTCATCAGCCGAGACATTGATCACCATGGACTGGAGTGAATCGTCAATATTAAACATGCCTACAGGTGTCTTGACCTTGTCTTTGGATATCTCCGAAACATGAACAAGCCCTTCAATACCTTCTTCAAGCTGAACAAAAACACCAAAATCGGTGACATTGGTGATGTTTCCTTCAACTATGGAGCCGATAGGATAATTGCTGGAGGCTGCCTGCCATGGATCAGGCTCAAGCTGCTTGATACCAAGGGAAAACCGTTCGTTCTCCTTGTCGATTTTTAACACAACCGCCTGGATAGTTTCGCCTTTGGCATATTTCTCCGACGGATGCTTGATTCGCTCCGTCCAGCTGAGGTCTGAGACATGGATAAGACCGTCTATACCCTCTTCAATACCTATGAATATACCGAAATCAGTTATATTTTTTATTTTTCCTTCAATAACAGCACCAACAGGATAGGTTTCCTCAACCACATCCCAGGGATTGGGCTGAAGCTGTTTCATGCCCAGTGAAATTCTTTTGGTTGCTGCTTCCACGTTAAGAACCTGTACGGCAATCTCGTCGCCGACGGCCACAACCTTGGACGGATGACGAGGTTTTTTTGACCAGCTCATCTCCGAGATATGTACCAGCCCTTCAACTCCTTCTTCCAGCTCAACAAAAACACCGTAGTCCGTTATGGAAACGACCTTGCCGGTAACCTGTGTTTCGGGAGAATACTGCTCTGGCACACGTTCCCAGGGGTCGGATTTAAGTTGTTTGACTCCCAGTGAAACCCGATCAGAATTTTTATCATATTTAAGGATCTTGACCTCGATTTCTTCTCCGACAGTATAGAGTTTAGAGGGGTGGGAGACCCTGCCCCAGGAAAGGTCAGTGATATGACAAAGGCCATCCATACCTCCCAGGTCAATAAACAGGCCATAGTCGGTGATATTGGTAATCGCACCGCGAATAGTCTGTCCTTCTTCCAGGGTAGTGCGCATACGTTCACGCATGGAGGCACGCTGTTCCTCCAGAATTGCCCGTCTGGAGATCACGACATTATTCCGCTTGCGGTTGAATTTAAGGATTTTGAACTCAAATGTCTGACCGATAAGCGCATCAAGATCCTTGACTGGACGAAGATCAATCTGGGAGTAAGGGAGAAATGCAGGAACACCAATATCAACAGACATCCCCCCTTTTACGCGGTTGTCTATCCGTCCTTCAATTGTTCCGTCATCTTCCTGAATCCTGGCAATCTGTTCCCAGACCTTAATCGCTATGGCTTTTTCACGAGAGAGAAGAAGGCCCCCTTCATCTTTTCGTTTTTCGATGAATACTTCAAATTCATCGCCAACCTTGATTTCTTTTTCCTGGTCTTCATGCCGAAATTCGGAAAGGGAGATGTAGCTTTCAGCCTTATCTCCTACATCAATAAGGACAGCATCGCTGTTTATCGCCACAACTACACCTGTGGCAACTTCACCTACATTGATAACAGTGTTGTTTTCTTCCTGCTCAAAGAGCTCTGCAAAGCTCATTTCCTCAAGGTCATTGTCTTCTGCCGCATTTGCGGGTTGAGTTCGGTTTTCAGTCATTGGATTATGGTTCCTGTCGTGACCAGACGAGCTGATCATTGTTGAATGGTTGATTCTACGTCAAAAAGCAGACAAACGGCTTTTTTCATTTATTTGTGTAAGTTTTATTTAATACCAGAGTTGCTTTTTGAAGACAACTGTTTCTTATTGAAAAGCTGTATTTTTCGAAAAAAAATGATGATATGGAAATGGCAGAAAAACAGGTAGTAGGTTTCACCTGCTTTACCTCTGTACCTGCTTTCAGGCTGCCAGGATTCAGGCAAGTGCGATTGACAGCTGCAACCCCTGGTGCCAACCGTAATCGCCCGAAGACGGGTGAGAGGGAGCGGTTATGATAAGGCAATAACGTGAGAGCCCCTTCAGCGTTTACCATAGGCACTGATTTCCTCAATGAGGGGGCCAAAAATTTCCTCATAATCAGGAATACTTTTTCGCAGGATACTTTCAAAATGTCCGACATCCTCACTACTGACAACAAGATTGGCACTGTAAGCCATTGCTTCCAGATTATAGAGCGTATGAAAACCAGGTCCGGTGAGAACATAAAAAATATATCGTCTACGCTCCATCGACATGGTGCACATATGTTCGTGGAACTTCGATTTTTTGAGTTCTTTCTCATTGTTAACCTGGTAGATGACGCAGGCAAAATTTACAAAACGCATTCGATCTATGGCGTCATAGGCAGTTTCAGCCAAAACAACCTGGTATCCAACTGACTCAATCGCTTTCCTGATAGTCTTTCTTTCCTGGGTTGGCTTGAGGAAAAACAAGGCCATGGGGACATCTTCAACTTTTTCTTCTCCCTGGAAATAGCCTGTTCTTAACCAGTCGATATTTGGCGGCGAAGGTGGCGTAACTTCTCCCTGTCCCAGCCTGGGCATACCGTTTTTCCCAAGCTTTACAGCCTGTTGACAACAGGGGCATTTCAGGGTCAGTGACTTGCCTGGAGCCAGAGCAGCGAGCGTCTGGTCAAGTTTGCTCTGCTGGTCAGAGGTAAGTTGAAAATATTCCAGGCAGAATGGGCAGTATTTTATCATATTGTGTCCTTTAGAGGGGCTATAGCTGCCAATCGTGCTTGTCCAAATATGGGCAGCCTGAGAGCAGTTACACGTTTGAGGCAGGTACAATCAGAGAGGTACACACCCAGTGAGTAGTTACATAAAATGGTTACAACCATCTCGTCTCATTTTTTTTCTCCTGCAGCTGCAGCCCGTCAATGTTTGAGGTTCGCTCTCCCCGTGAAGATTTAATGGCGTCCAGGCCGCGCTTGATTGCAGTGCGATGGGACGCATAGGACAAAGCAGCATCTTCAGTAATCAGATTGCTGGAATACAGCTCAATGAGATGCTGGTCAAACGTATGCATATCTCTGGTTTTTCCATCACGAACAACATTGTAAAAGGTTTTTTCCTCTGTCTCTCCATTAAGGATGAGGTCTTTGACGCGCAGACTGGTGCACAGGACTTCCAGAGCCGCAACCCTCCCCCCTCCTATTCGTGGCAGCAGCCGCTGGCTGACGATCCAGCGAAGGGTGTCTGCAATTCTGTTGCGGATATGTACCTGTTCCTCCTGTTCAAACATACCAAGAATACGGTTGATGGTCTGGCCCGTGTCAATGGTATGCAGGGTGGAAAAAACCACGTGCCCGGTCTCCGCAGCAGTCAAGGCTATTTCCAGTGTTTCACGGTCCCGGATTTCACCCACCAGAATAACCTTTGGTGCCTGGCGAAGAGCTGCACGCAGGCCATTGGCAAAGGAATCAAAGTCGTCTCCCAGTTCTCGCTGATTAAAGGTTGCCAGTTTATGGGTATGGATATATTCCAGAGGATCTTCCAGGGTAACGATATGGACGGCCCTGGTCTCGTTAATCTGGTTGAGAATGGCAGCCATGGAGGTTGTTTTACCAGTACCGGTAGCACCAGTAAAGAGAATGAGTCCGTTTATTTCCTCTGCCATTTTGTTAAAGACAGGCGGAAAATTATATTTAGCTATGGTGGGGATTTCTGTTTCCAGTTTTCGTAAAACTGCGGAAAGATATCCTCGCTGGGAAAAAATATTAACCCTGAAACGGGTATTTTCGTCCGGTGAATAAGAAAGGTCACAGGAGCCCCTGGTCACCAGGTCACGTAACAGCCGCCTGTTGCCGCCAATAAGGTTTAAGGCAAAGGTTTCTGTCTGGAAGGGAGTCAGTTTTTCCACTGGAGGAAAAACATCAACAGGTATGAGCTTACCGTCACTTTCTACCTGTAATGGTTTATTCACGGTTATATTCAAATCAGATACGCGTTCATGCTTGTTGAGCATAGCTGTGATCCAATAATTAATTTCCTGCTGTTTCATAATCCACCCACTATAGAATTGACAGAGTCCCTATTATTGTACTATCTCGTACGAAGACAAAATTACAAGGATTTTTTTTAACAGAGCAGGAGTAAAAAAATGGCAGTACGTTTACGAAGCGCGGAAACAACAGAAGGAAGAAGAATGGCCGGGGCCAGAGCCCTGTGGAGAGCAAACGGGATGCAGGAGGAGCAGATTGGCAAACCGGTGATTGCCGTCGTTAATTCTTTTACCCAGTTTGTCCCGGGGCATGTTCACCTGCACCAGGCAGGGCAGCAGATCAAAAAAAGCATTGAATCCCGTGGCTGCTTCGCCGCTGAATGTAACACCATAGCCATTGACGATGGTATTGCCATGGGGCATGACGGCATGCTCTACTCGCTGCCATCTCGTGACCTTATTGCCGACTCTGTAGAGTATATGTGCAACGCCCACAAGGTTGACGCCATGGTATGTATTTCCAACTGCGACAAAATTACGCCGGGAATGCTCATGGCGGCCATGCGGCTTAATATTCCAGCGATATTTGTCTCAGGCGGCCCCATGGAAGCTGGAAAAGTGCAAGGAAAACCGCTTGACCTGATTGATGCGATGATCATGGCAGCGGACGAATCTGTTTCTGATGAAGAGGTGAAGACTGTGGAGCGCTCCGCCTGTCCTACCTGCGGTTCATGTTCAGGCATGTTTACCGCCAACTCCATGAACTGTCTTAACGAGGCACTTGGACTGGCGCTGCCGGGTAATGGCACTGTTGTTGCCACCCACAAAAAGCGTATGGATTTATTCCAGCAGGCTGCCGCCCGGATAGTTGCGATGTGTGAGGCGTGGTATAGTAACGAAGACGCCAGTGTACTGCCTCGCTCCATCGCAAGCTGGGCTGCTTTTAACAATGCCATGGCCCTTGATATTGCCATGGGCGGGTCCACGAATACTGTGCTGCATCTTCTGGCCATAGCTCATGAGGCGAAAGTGGACTACACCATGCGGGATATCGACAAGTTATCCCGGAAAGTCCCCAATCTGTGCAAAGTCGCTCCCAGCAGTCATTATCACGTAGAAGACGTGAATCGGGCCGGAGGTATCCATGGAATTTTAGGAGAACTGGACAGAGCTGGCCTGATCGACACCTCTGTTGGCCGGGTAGACGGCCTGACGCTGCAAGAGGCACTTGACCAGTTTGATATAATGCGGTCAACAGCAGGTGAAAAGGCCAGGTCAATCTGCTGCTGTGCTCCTGGAGGGAAACGCAACCTTGTTATGTCTTCCCAGGACAACAACTATGACAACCTGGATATGGATCGACAAAAAGGCTGCATCCGCAGCATGGAGAATGCGTATTCCAGAGATGGCGGCCTGGCGGTACTCTACGGCAATATCGCCGAGGACGGCTGTATCGTCAAGACTGCAGGTGTTGATCCAAGCATCCTTCATTTTCAGGGACGGGCACGGGTTTTTGATTCCCAGGAGGCCGCATGTGAGGGGATATTGAACGGTTCTGTTAAGGCCGGTGAAGTCGTGTTTATCTTGTACGAGGGGCCCAAAGGCGGGCCTGGTATGCAGGAAATGCTTTATCCGACGTCCTATCTGAAATCCAGACATTTGGGCAAGGAATGTGCCCTGATAACTGACGGCAGATTTTCAGGGGGAACATCAGGGCTGTCTATCGGCCATGTTTCGCCAGAAGCTGCCAGCGGAGGTGCCATCGGCCTTGTTCGGGATGGAGACAAAATTGACATCAATATCCCCGAGCGCACCCTGACCCTGCAGGTTGATAATCAGGAACTGGAAAGCCGACGAAGGGAAGAGGAAAACAGGGGAAGTGCTGCCTTTACCCCGAATCGCAGGCGTAATGTCTCACAGGCACTTAAAATGTATGCAGCCTTTGCCGCTTCCGCAGACAAGGGGGCTGTACGTATCTTGCCTGAATCGTAACGACGCATAAGGCGTACACTCTCCTTATTTCACCTGCTTGACGGCTGTAACTGCTTTCAAAGCTGCCTGGGTTCCGGCAGGCACGATCAGCAGCCATACTCCCTCTGTGCGACCAGTCATAACCACCTAAAATGGGTGATCTGGGAGCAATGACCCTGCTCGGAATCGGGCCTGCACAATGTTGTTGCCCCCTTGTCCAGTTACAAACTTTTTTGCCTTTATTTTTAAAACTTGTTATGTGTATATTTACCTTTTTTTTAATGATAACTGATCACGGGGCACTTGATCTTGGCACGATCACAGTTTTCCGCATACGCCTGTACCCGGAGTCTCACCTTGTTTCGCTTTTCTGCGGGAAATCGTGTTTGCACAATTTTATTGCATCCGTAACCAGTTACAAGCCAGGGTAACAACACCTGGGCAGCCTGAAAGTTGCTACAAGACGTAAAGCAAGTTACAACAGGGTGGTACCGGCCCTGCGGGTAGTTACATTTACAATCAATGATTACATTACATCGAAAAATTTACTGAGCAGAAAAGGAGGAATACATGAAAGTAAGAGATATACTCAAAGCAAAGGGATCAACTGTACACACGGTTAATCAAAATGCAACATTGATGGCGGCTACTGACATTTTCTTTGGTAAAAAAATAGGTTCTCTGCTGGTGGTGGATGACAATGATAACATTGTTGGCATCATCGCGCCCAATGACATTTTGAAAGCCATTCAAGAAGGTTGTACGGAAGAAAACTGCGCCTTGCAGCGTGTCAGCAAAGTTATGACAACTGATATTATTGCTGCCTCTGAAGACGATGATATAGATTATATACAGGCGGTTATGACAGAAAACCGTGTTCGTCATATTCCTATTTTTGATAAAGAGGAGTTAAAAGGTCTTATTTCAATTGGTGACGTAGTCAACGCCATGATTAATAATCACGAGGTGGAAAATCACTATCTCAAAGACTATATTTCAGGAAAATATCCCGGCTGATAAAAAAATGGCAAAGGATAGGTGTAACTGGTTACGAGTGCTTCATCCTTGCACGACCGCAACTCCCGGCATACTTTTGTATAGCCCGTATTTCTCATGAACATGTTGTCTGATTTGAAAAGAAATACATAAAAACAGATGCAGGTGAAGTCCGTAAGCAGTCTCAGATTTCGCCAAAATGTTCACCAGAGCTGATGAGAAATACAAGCTAGTGTCCTGTCAACGCTGCTCTGTCGCATCCTGCTTGTCTTTTTCTGCCCTTATGCAGCCTTGCCCTGGGTCACGTAGTACTACTATGCAACACAGGACAAGGCTGCATAAGAACAAGAAAAATCCGGCGCAATATCCTGACATTTCATCGTTGACAGGACACTAGCTGGGAGGTGTGTTTGCGCACTTATGAAGCACCCCTGACCAATTACACCTCAGAAAAAGAATAAGGCAGAAGTACAACCACCATAACCGGTTACAAACGACTTCATCTGACATCAAAAAGCGGCCACAGAGATAAATCCAGCAAAACCAAGGTGATATGTGTCCCGCGAACAGATACCCTCAAGCAGGTGATACGCGGATGGGATATCCCCTGTGAGCAGTTCCCCTGCAATGTATGCAGAACAAGGAGTGTGCCATGAATAAAACACTGCTGACAACCCTGCTTTTCTTCATGCTTCCCGGATTCAGCCTGGCAGAGATGAGCGGGAGAGAGATCATGCTTAAAGCTGACGCGGTGGATACCAGTCATGATACCACCTTAAAATTAACCATGATTATTGAACGGGGAAGCCAGAAACTTGTCCGCGCAATGGAACATTTCACCAAACAGTATGGAGATGACCTCAAGGACGAGCGCAGCCTTATTCGTTTTCTCAAGCCAGCTGACGTATACAAGACCGCATACCTCACCTGGTCGTATGATGCCATCGACCGGGAGGACGACATGTGGGTATATCTCCCTTCAGAAAAGCTGGTGCGGCGTATAAGTGGTGGCGGCAAGAAGGGATCGTTCATGCGCTCTGACCTGGCCAATGAAGACATTGAAGACCGTTCTGTTGATGACGATACCCACAAACTCCTCGAAAGCAGGGAGATTGATGGTGCTGCCTGCTGGGTTGTTGCATCAACGCCGAGGGAAGAGCTGAAAAAAGAGACGAATTACTCCAAACGGATATCCTTTATCCGCAAAGATATCTACCTGCCTGTTCGCACCGAATATTACGATAAACGGGGAAAACTTCTAAAAACAGCCATTCACGGAGGATTCAAGAAAATTGACGGTATCTGGACCATAACAAAGAGTGTCTTTGCAACCCCTTCAAGAAAAACACGCACCCTGTTTCAGCGGACAGATATAGTCTATAACAGCGGCATTGATGACAGCCTGTTTCTGCAAAGCAATCTGAAACGCTAAAGATGTCGGCGGCATCCCGCTTGAGGGCGGCTGGCCTTCTTCTTGCCTGCATGATGCTGTTTCTTCCGGCTGAAGGCAGGACAACAGAGACCGGCACCAGCCCTTCTGCTGACAGCCTTGCAGGGGATCCTTTTGCCGGAGACGAGAGCTTTTCCACCCTGTTTGCGGCAAAGCAGCCTGAACAGGAGCCAGACGACAAGATACAGTTGCAAAACGACCTGCATGGCTACCTGGAAAGTCGTGATCGTTTTCGCGTTGACGACAGCAAATGGATTTCAACCAGGCAGCGGCTCTGGCTGGAGATGGACAGCGTTTTTCGGAGACATGCAGCCCCTGGGGCAGGCCAGCTTTACAGCGTTTTTATCTCTGGAGCCGTTGACCTTGAGCCAGCCGCAGCAGACCTCTCCGGCGACAATGACCCGGCCAGAATCTATATTGAGGAGGCATTTCTTACCATTGATCAGGCACAATGGGACCTGATTGTCGGCCAGAAAACCCTGCGTACAGGTACTGGTGACGGCATTAATCCCATGGACCTGGTCAACCCGCTTGACCACCGTGATCCTGTGGCCAATGGCCGCTCAGACAGCCGCCTTCCCATACCCCTTGCCTTTGCTTCCTTGCAGCTGCCCCGTTATGGAGGGGTTCAGGAAGCATGTATTGAGGCTGTGTTTATTCCTCTGGCCGGGGTAAACCGAATGAACGCGTCCGGTTCTGCCTGGGAGAGTCCGGGGGTAGCGGCACTGAGAAGAGGAGCTGCGGCAGGAGAATTTGTTTTAGAAAAACAAGAGGAACCGAATCAATATTTTGAACAGGCCGAGTACAGTCTGCGCCTGGCCGCTACCTTTTCCGGCTGGGATGTGGGGCTGATTGGTTTTGCCGGGTACAAGGATTCGCCTGTATTCAGCACTGGCAGTGTCCAGATACAGGGAAAGGAAAAGCTGGCCCTGACCCCGGTTCATCCAGGCTTCTCCGCCATGGGCCTGACCTTTGCCAAGGGTTTTGAACGATCCACCTTACGTGGAGAGCTGGCGTGGAAACCTGATCTGCCTTTAACGGCTTCCAGCCTGGACTACGCCAGCGGCTTTCTGCGTCGCTCAGTCAATGAAGGGGTCATTGGTATAGACCGAACCCTTGGCGTGAATCTGTATACCAATGTTCAATACTTTTTTATCTGCACCGATGACGCCGAGCTGACGGTAAACGACAGTTTTGACCATGGCATCACCTATGAGGTGAATGACACCTTCTTTAACGATGATCTCAAAAGCGGCGTCCGAGGCATCGTCTCCTTTTCCGGCGAGGGCTGGACCTTTGAGGCCTATGCTCAATACCAGCGATTTGACAACTGGCTTATCTCCCTGTCTCTGCTTTTTTACGAAGGGCCGGAAGACGGCTCCTATGGAGCATATGATGCCAATGATGCCTTGACCTTGCGGCTGCGGTATTCATTTTAAGATTTGCCGCACCACAGAGATCTTCTCATCAAGTCCAGAGGGAGTGTGAATATCGAGCCACACCTTCCCTTCCCGTACCAGCAGGCGCTCAGCGTTCTTTCCATGACAATAGATTGCCGCCTCAGCGACACTGGCAACAGGCTCGCAGGCAACCAGGAATTTTAATCCCTCGGCAACCTTCATCATCTCGGCCTGAGCAGTTGCCTGATCGGTTGCGGCATACATGGCATAACTGATGGTTTTGCTGAAGGCAGCCTGATAGCGGCACAGCCTGAGTTCTTCACTATAGCTGTATTGAATGTCTTCAGCGGTCACGCCAAGGATTTCAGCAGCACTCTCTTTTGTCATCCCGCCGCATGGCAGGACAAGAGGCGTTGGTGTTCGGATCTCTGGCGATTGAAGCGGTGTTTCCACTGACGCCTCTTTTCCCGATTTCTTTGGCACCTGCATCTCTTCCCTGTTGCACGCTATCACAAGAACAATCAGAACAAAAAAGCACGCTCCAAAATGTTTGTACCACATACCTGTATACTCCTTAAATTGTAGGGAAAACACACTTCTTAAAAAAAAGTGGTCAGAGTAAAACTAATGCGGAAAACCCGCAACCCAAGAGGCCTTACACCTCAAATAATTTCTTGTTTTTTATGACAGGAAATGAAGAGTAAGGTACTAAACTTTGCCCTGCCCAGCATTAACACTACAGCAACACATTCGCCAATAACCTTTCCTTCTTCATGAGTTTTCTTTTTGCTTCGCCAGACAAATCTGCGGGTAAAATCCGGTACAGGAAAACTCCGGAGATTAAAGCATCTGAGCGCGAATCCTGTCCTGTTAATGATGGTGGCCTTTCTTGTGGATCACGGTCCAGCAATTCAGCTGCAATCTCTTCTATTCTACCTTAAAAAGAGCAGGAGGCAAAAAGAATTCTTGGAACTGGTTCCGGTGACGTGAGGCTTTTTTCAAAAAGCATTCCCCTGTTATCAAATCGAACAGGGACATACGGTGAGTCAGGCTCAAAAAAAGAAAAACTTCTATTTTGATGCGTTGCAGACAGGCACCAGTTGGGCAAGGGAGCCTTACCTTACAGCAAAATCAGAAACAGGGGGAGCTTGAAGCTCATTTGAAGCAAAATGCCTTACCTGGGGACGGGCTGACGTCAGAAACAGAGAATAACACTTAAAATACAGAACAGATGTTTTTCTTTTCTCATAAAATAATTGATTTCTTGTTTCACTTGTCTTATCTTTAATAATTTTTGCTACAATAAAAGTTCTTGCCGGGGCAAGATACACGTAGCTGATCACGGGCATTCTCTATGCACGATCATTGATCTCCGCCTACTCTTGTATAGCGGAAAATCGTGGTTGCCCAAATGTGTTATACCCGTGGCCAGCTACAGATACGTAAACGAACAAATAGTAAAGGAGATGCAGATGAGCAAGTCTCTAGTTGAAATGACAGCTGAAATTATTCAATCTCAAAGCCGTAGCAAGGAGATGTCTACTGAAGAGTTAACAATCGCATTGCAGGATACGTTTAAAACCCTGAAGTCACTTCAGCACCAGGAAACTGAGGGGATTGTTGAAGAGGTTGCAGAAAAAACAGCTCCTGTCATGGAACCCAAAAAATCAATACAGAAAAATAAAATAATCTGCCTGGAATGCGGCCAGGAGTTTAAAATGCTTTCTCCCAAGCACCTTAAATCTCATGGACTTACATCAAAAGAATACAGAAAAAAATATAGTTTTTCCGCCAGGCAGCCATTATGTGCAAAATCCCTGTCTGAACACCGCTCTAAATCAGGGAAAGAAAGAGGCCTTCCGGAAAACCTGCGCAAGGCCATTGAAGCCCGTACCAAGAAGAAAAAATAAAAGGAGTTACGTTACCCCGCCATAACATAATGACAGGGTAACTGCTCTCTGCTCACCCAGCTTCAGGCGATCACGACAGGCCGCACAGAGGGGCTATAGCGGCCAGTCGCGCTTGCCCAGATCTGGGCAAGCTGAAAGCAGTTACAGGCTTAAAAGCAAGTGATACGTAACCGATCACGGGGTCTGTGGTTCCCCGTGATTTTCTGTTTCCAACGTATAATTGGTACCAGGTGCTTCATCTTTGCCCAAGCACCATTTCCCGCAGGTAAGCAAGCGAAGCGAGACTCCGTGTGCAGGAGTATGCGGGCAACAGTGATCGCACAAAAATGAAGTGCCTGTGATCAATTACGTGAAACCAGGGTGATACATACCCTGTGAGTAGTTACATGATAGGTATATTTGACTCCGGTCTTGGCGGCATGACCGTTGCCCGCGCAATTGAACAGGTCTGCCCCGGGTACCCGTATCTATACTTTGGCGACCTTGTTCGTTCTCCCTATGGACCGAAAAGCCCGGAAGCATTGTTAACATGTGCAAAACGCAACAGTGATTTTCTCATAGAGCAGGGGGCAACCATACTGGTTATAGCCTGTAACACCGCAGCAAGTACTGCCGGGGAAGCTTTACGCGACAATTATTCCATGCCTTTTATCGACGTGGTTATTCCGGCTGTAGAAAAAGCAGTGGCAACGACAAGCGGCCGGATTGGCGTAATAGGTACTCGAGCGACCATAGCTTCAGAGATTTATCAGAGGCGCATTGAGGTCAGCAGACCGGACTCCAAAGTGTATACGCAGCCCTGTCCGCTACTCGTCCCCCTTGTGGAAGAAGGATGGCTGAAGAAGCGGGAGACAAAAATGATCGTAAAAAAATACCTCCATCCTTTACGAGACAAACAACTGGATACGCTCATTCTGGGCTGCACTCACTACCCCTTGCTCAAGAAAATAATAGTACCCCGTATCGGCAAAAAGGTGCAGCTTATTGATTCATCCATAGAGACAGCACTTGCCCTGAAAAAATATCTTGAAAACAACCCTGAACAAAGCCGTCTCCTCTTCGCCCCCGGCAAACAAAGCCGCTTTTTTGTCTCAGATCTGCCAGCACACACCGGTAATCTTGCCAATATGATTTTCCACCGACCTGTTCACCTGGAGCACGTTCATGTATAACTGCGTACCCAATCGTTTTTTCTTGGTTCTTCTGTCACTTTTGATGCCAATTGTTTTTGCTCTCCCCCTTAACCAGGCAAAAGCAGGGCCAAAGGAGCAGGAACTGGTCAGCATTCAAAAGCGATACAGGAGCATGACCAGTATCAGCTTTTCATTTTTGCAGCAGACCACGGTCAGCGGACGCCTGCGCACAGGTGAGGGGAACGCTGTATTTTTGAGAAACAAGGCAGAGAACAGTAAAAACAACAAGCCCGATACTATCGTTATGCGCTGGGATTACCTCAAGCCGTCAGTGCAGACCATTGTCAACACCGGTAACGAAATTTCAATCTATACCAAAGATGATAAACAGCTGATTATTTCTTCTGCTGACCAGCTTGAGGCGGATATCGTGTATGCTGTCTTTTCAGGAAACACATCGCTTGATGAGGCGTTTATCCCGGCGGAGGAGCTGGCAGAAGAAGTGTTAACAGGTGATGACACAACCGGAGTGCTCCATGTGCGCCCCAGCAGTCCCCACCCCCAGCTGCAACGATTAACGCTTTGGTATTCCCCTGATTATATCATCAAAAAAATCGCCATGGAAGATCAGCTGGGATCGGTAACAACACTCAGTTTTTCCCGGATTGCAATTGATTCACCTGCTCTCATGAAAAAAAATGCCGGGCAAGCCATTGCTCATATTGCTGTCCCGGAAGACACGGAGATAATTCGTCAATAACCCCTGCCCTTGCAACTGCTTGCAAAGTGCCCGGATCCAGGCAGGCGCGATTGGCCGCTATGCCCTCTGTGCGGGCGGTGCTCGCTCTCGCCCGAAGAGGGGTGACCAGTTACACGTCAGAACCAGAGAACAACACTTAAAGTACAGGCCCCGTGATTGGTGAGCCGGGAACAGTTACACTTACTTTTAAAAAACTGACTAGGCAACAAGCATGAGTGAAGAAAATTTTTCCGACCTGTTTCAAAGCAAAGAAGTAAAACGAACAACCTTACAACCTGGTGACAAGGTGCAGGCTGCCATCGCTGCTATAGACCAAGAGACCGTCTTTCTTGATGTTGGCGTTAAAAGTGAGGGAATCATCAGCGCACATGAATTGCTGGACGAAGAGGGAACACTGCAGCTTCACGTTGGCGATATGCTCGATGTCTATTTTCTGGCGTCAAAATCTGGAGAGCTTCGTTTTACCACCAGGCTCGGTTCTGGCCATGCTTCCACCCGGGAACTTGAGGATGCCTTCAACTCAGGCATCCCGGTTGAAGGAAAGGTGACAGAGGAGGTAAAAGGTGGTTTTGCCGTTACAGTTGCCGGGACAAGGTGTTTCTGCCCCTATTCGCAGATGGACATCCGAAGGATTGAAAACGCTGAAAACTATACAGGACAAACCTTCGCCTTCAGGATAATAGAGTTTTCCGGCAATGGTCGCAATATCATCCTTTCAGCCCGTGTGCTTATAGAGGAACAGCGGGCACAGGAAAGAGAGGTCCTGCAGCAAAGCCTGACCGAAGGTATGCAGGTAAGCGGCACCGTCACCTCTATCCGTGACTTTGGTGCTTTTGTAGACCTGGGCGGTATTGACGGACTCATTCCGATTTCAGAACTTGCCTGGGGGCAGACCGATTCGGTGAGCGATGTCCTGCAGACTGGCCAGCAGGTAGAGGTAATCGTCAAAAGGCTTGACTGGGAACAAAACAGAATATCTTTGAGCCTGCGGGAAACCCTTCCTGATCCATGGGACCAGGTAGTGGAAAAATACCCTGTCGGCTCCATCCATACAGGTACGGTTGCACGACTGGCCCAATTTGGTGCCTTTATCAGCCTGGAGCCTGGTGTTGATGGTCTGCTCCATATCTCGAAGCTCGGAAGCGGCAGAACAATCCATCACTCCCGTGAACTACTTGAAACTGGGCAGGAAGTTACAGTGACGATTGAGGCAATCGACCCGGAAAAACAAAGAATTTCCCTGGTACCTGACGATTACAGACGAGAAGCAAATAATGAGGCAGACAGGTATACGTCTCCTCCTCGTGAGGAAAAGCCGCAGTCCATGGGCACCCTGGGTGATCTGCTCAAAAAACAGATGGACAGGAAGGCTTATGCAGCCTTGCCCTGGGTCACATAGCACTACTATGCAACGCAGGACAAGGCTGCATAAGGACAAGAAAAATCCGGCGCAATATACTGACATTTCAGCGTTGACAGGACACTCGTGTCCTGTCAACGCTGCTCCGCCGCATCCTGCGCCGATTTTTCGTAACTGATCACGGGTACTACGGTCTTGTCGTTGATTGCTGCTTTCAATATAACTGCTCACAGGGCCTGCAGCTCCTTTATTTTCTCTGCTTCAACCCTGTATCTGCTTTCAGGATACCTCTGTTCGGGTAAGCGCGACTGGCAGCTGTAACCCTTCTCTGCAGCCGCTCGTAATCGTCCGAAGGCGGTGATTCGGGGGCAGTTACCTCTCACTCTCATACAAGGGAGACACTTATGAATTCCTATTTCACTGACCCTGATCCAGCGGAAACCAAAGACTGGCTGGATTCACTTGAAGGAGTTATCAAAACTGAAGGAGAAGACAAAGCAGACTATCTGCTGCGTTCTCTTACAGATAAGGCGCGGGAGAAGGGAGTGACAACCTCTCCCGGCATTCTCACCCCATACTGCAATACAATCCCGCCGGAGAGAGAAGAAAAAATTCCCGAAGGCTCATTTACCGCCCGTAATGTTGCAGCGTATGTCCGCTGGAATGCCATGGCCATGGTTGCACGAGCCAATAAAAACGGAAAAAGTCTGGGTGGTCATATCGCCACCTATACCTCAGTCTCTGCCATGTACGAGGTGGGATTCAACTGGTTTTTCCGTGGTCCTGACGCGCCCGGGGGAGCAGACTTGATTTATTTCCAGGGGCACAGTTCTCCCGGAGTGTATGCCCGTGCCTTTGTAGAGGGAAGATTATCCGAGGAGCAGCTTGTTCATTTTCGCCAGGAAGTGGCTGGAAAAGGACTCTCTTCTTACCCGCATCCCTGGCTGATGCCGGATTTCTGGCAATTTCCCACTGTTTCCATGGGACTGGGGCCCCTGGCGGCTATCTACCAGGCTCGTTTTATGAAATACATGGACAGCCGCGGCCTGAAAAAAGCAGGAGATCGCAAGGTCTGGGTTTTCATGGGTGATGGAGAATCAGATGAACCCGAATCTCTGGGAGCCCTGACGCTGGCAGCCAGAGAGGATCTTGATAACCTGATTTTTGTGATCAACTGCAACCTGCAGCGCCTGGATGGCCCGGTTCGGGGAAACGGTAAAATCGTTCAGGAACTGGAAGGAAGATTCCGGGGTGCTGGCTGGGAAGTAATCAAGGTTCTCTGGGGTTCTGAGTGGGACCCTGTTCTGCAGCGTGACACAGAAGGCTTGCTGCTGAAAAGATTTGAAGCCATGGTCGATGGTGATTTTCAGACCATTCATGCCCGTGGTCCGGGGTATCTCAGGGAAAAATTCTTTGGTGACGATCCACAGCTGGAAAAACTTGTGGCAGGTATGAGTGACAACGAACTCTGGCAAATGACCAGAGGCGGTCACGACCCCCGCAAGATTTATGCGGCCTTTTCAGCAGCAACAAGGGGTAAGGGCAAGCCAGTGGTCATCCTGGTTAAAACAATCAAGGGCTTTGGCATGGGCCAGGCTGGAGAATCGGTCATGGTGGCCCATAACGTGAAAAAGATGGATACCGACTCACTCAAAATCTTTCGTGATCGATTTCACGTGCCCCTGGAAGATGACCAGCTGGCAGACCTGCCTTTTATCAAGCCTCCTGCAGGCAGTGCTGAGGAGCAGTTTCTTGCCCGGCAGCGAAAAGCTCTTGGCGGGCCGGTACCGTACCGTGAAACTCACTTCACCCCGCTGGAAATTCCAGAACTGGAGACCTTTAAAGCATTGCTTGCCTCTTCTGGAAAGAGAGAACTCTCCACCACCATGGCCTTTGTCCGCCTGCTCGGAACACTCGTAAAGGATAAGGGGGTCGGCAGGCATATTGTACCCATTATCCCGGATGAAGCCAGGACATTCGGTATGGAAGGACTTTTCCGCCAACTTGGTATCTATGCCCCCACCGGTCAGTTGTATGAACCACAGGATTCCGAAGCAGTTGCCTGGTACAGGGAAGATCCCCAGGGGCAAATCCTGGAAGAAGGAATCACTGAGGCGGGGGCGGTTTCTTCCTGGCTGGCGGCAGCAACCGCCCACGCCAACTACGGGGTGCCCATGATTCCCCTCTATACCTTTTACTCCATGTTTGGTTTCCAGCGCATTGGTGATCAGCTTTGGGCAGCGGGAGACAGCAGGGCCAGGGGCTTTCTTCTGGGCGCGACCTCGGGACGAACCACCCTGAACGGTGAAGGCCTCCAGCATCAGGACGGTCATGGACTGCTCCTTGCCTCCACCATCCCGACCTGCCTGGGATACGATCCGACCTTTGCCTATGAGGTGGCGGTCCTGATCCAGAAAGGGATGGAAAGGATGTTTAAAGACGGGGAAGATATCTATTACTACATCACCCTGCTCAATGAAAATTACCCGCACCCGGAAATGCCGGCAGGAGCAGAAGAAGGCATTAACCGGGGACTTTATCTTTTCAGTAAAGGCGAACCTGGTGACAGGCGGGTTCAGCTCATGGGAAGCGGTGCCATTTTCAGGGAAATTATAGCAGCAGCAGACCTGCTTAAGCAATTCGAGGTGCAGGCAGATATATGGTCCATCCTGGGGGTTAACCAGCTGCACCGGGACGGCATGGAGACTGAACACTGGAACCTGCTCCACCCGGAAGAAGAGCAGAAGATTCCTTACCTGACTAGGCAGCTAAACGGTTTTACCGGTCCGGCGATCATCAGCACTGATTATCTCCAGGCCTACCCGGAACAGATTCGCCGCCTTATTCCCAACCCGCTCACCATCCTGGGTACTGATGGTTTTGGCCGAAGTGATTCTCGGCAAACCTTGCGTGATTTTTTCCGCATTGATCGCTACCATATTACCATTGCCGCTCTCAAGGCACTGGCTGCTGAAGGCGTTATCGCTAAAGCTCAGGTAGGTGAAGCGATCAAACACTTTTCCATAGACACGGATCCAGCGCATCCATTAACTCGATAAAAGGAGTAAAGCAATGGCACTAGAAGACGTGACGGTTCCCGACTTTGGGGATGTGCAGGAAATAACGGTTATCGAGATTTTTATCAAGCAAGGGGATGTGGTTGAAGAGGAAGATCCACTGATTTCCCTTGAAAGTGAAAAGGCTGTCATGGATATCCCGGCACCTTTTGCCGGAACCATTAAACAGGTACTGCTCAGCGAAGGTGAGCTGGTTAAAAGCGGTGATGTAATCTGCAGCCTGGAAAAAGCAGAGGATATACCATCAACCCCGGAAGAGGGGGAGAAAGCAGAGCAGGAAGAAACAAAACCAGCTGATCCACGCTCTGCACCAGCAGCAGCGTTACCGCTGGCAGACAAGGAAGAACAGGAAGAGGCAGCCTCTGCTGGTTCCAGCCGGGGAGAACAGTCTGTAAATGCCCAGAAACCAGGCGCCCTCTTTCATGCCACCCCTTCTGTCCGCGCCTTTGCCCGCGAGCTGGGAGTTGATCTTGCCAGCGTGGAGGGTACCGGCCCCAAGGGTCGCATTCTCAAAACAGATGTGCAGCAACTGGTTAAGCAGCTCCTCAATACCCAGGGAGCCCAGGCAAAGGCCCATGCTGTTCCCCCTGTTTTCCTGGAAGATTTTTCAGTGTACGGCAAGATTGAAGACTTACCCCTGGGCCGCATTCAGAAAGTCTCCGGGCCGCACCTGCATAAAAGCTGGATGAACATACCCCATGTTACCCAGCAGGAAGAGGCGGATATTACTGAACTGGAAACCTTTCGCAAGGAATTGAACAGCCGGTTACAGGAGGATGAGCTTCGCTTCAGCCCGCTGATTTTTGTCATTTTCGCGGTTATTGCAGCCCTGAAACAGCATCCCCTCTTTAACAGTTCCCTGCTTCCCGGCGAAAAAATCATTATTAAAAAATACTACAACATCGGCATTGCTGTTGATACCCCGAATGGTCTGGTGGTACCGGTGATTAAAAATGCTGACCAGATGGGGCTCAGAGAACTGGCAGGTGAACTGGCAAGGTTGAGCCTGGCTGCCAGAAAAGGTAGATTAAGCATCCAGGATCTGCAGGGTGCGTCGTTTACCATTTCCAGCCTGGGGGGCATTGGCGGCACAGCCTTTACGCCCATTGTCTCCGCTCCACAAGCAGCAATTCTTGGACTGTCGAGGAGCAGCATGAAACCGGTGTGGGATGGAGCACAGTTTGTTCCACGCCTGATCCTGCCTTTTTCGGTGTCTTACGATCACCGGATCGTTGATGGCGCCGAGGCAGCACGTTTCTGCGTCACCCTGGCCGATTGTATTACAGACTTAAAGAAAACCTTGCTCTAATGTCCTGTCAACGCCGCTCTGTCGTATCCTGCCTGTCTTTTTCAGCCCTTATGCAGCCTTGCCCTGTGTCACATAGCACTACTTGCAACGCAGGACAAGACTCCATAAGGACAAGAAAAATCCGGCGCAATATACTAATGCGGAAAACCCGCAACCCAAGAGGCCTTACACCTCAAATAATTTCTTGTTTTTTATGACA
>PDWJ01000493.1_pt1 | contig 64343 bp, 55 predicted proteins | sample 1430881 | NCBI WGS metagenome assembly PDWJ01 (sample SAMN01162460, study PRJNA174530) | Oral metagenome, whole genome shotgun sequencing project. | biome: Marine environment; feature: Marine mammal; material: Swab sample of the gingival sulcus; isolation source: swab sample of gingival sulcus... | reverse complement strand
TCAAAGTTTTTTGGAGTTTCTGAAAGTTTTTTTCTAAACATTCAAGCTCGATATAATTTAGATATAGCGAAAGAAAAAGCAGAAAAATCTCTATCAAAAGTAACCCCCTTTCGTAAGTCAGGAATAGCCAACAAAAATATGCTCGAAGCATAATGCACCTGGACCTGGCTGCGCCGGGCGCGTCGGAAGGTGTACGCCTCGTCAACGCTGTCATGGCAGCGGGGGCACTTTCACCCCTCGGGGTGAAAGTGACGACACAACCACGCTTCACAGTCTAACGCCGAAAGCAGTTCAACTATTGGAAAGTCCATCGGTATTGAATCTGACCATTAAATTTCAGGCCGCCCAGTTTAGCCTTTTGCACATGTTCTGAACATGAGCCATCATAGTTACGGTGGACGCGAGAAAATGGCATAAAAAAGCCGACATCGAGTCGGCTTTTTTTTACAACCGCAGTGAGTGCGCCTCAATACGACGACTACGCCCTTGCAAACTACAAGTACGCTTTACGCTGCGGGAACGGCCTTCAGCTCCCAAACTTCAGGCGTACGATCGATACGCGACAATAAAAGCTCACGCTCAACTTCCAGCACACGCGGCAAGTGATCACCGAACTTGTTGAGCCACTCTTCCTGTTCCTCTGCTTCCGTGCGCGCGACTTCACGGTTAATCGCCATGATTTTGTAGAAACTGTCTTTCGGGAAACCTTCCAGACCATCCCAGTTCAACTCTTCGTAGCTCGGCACCCAGCCCAGCGGGCTTTCGATACCCAGACCACGACCCTGAACACGATCCACGATCCACTTCAGAACGCGCATGTTTTCGCCAAAGCCCGGCCAGATGAACTTGCCATTTTCATCCTTACGGAACCAGTTGACACGGAAAATACGTGGCGGGGTAGCAACATTGTTACGACCGATCTTCAGCCAATGGCCCCAATAATCAGCCATGTTGTAGCCGCAGAACGGCAGCATGGCCATCGGATCACGACGCATGGCAGCCTGACCGACTGCAGCGGCAGTGGCTTCCGAACCCATAGTGGCAGCCAGATACACACCATGATCCCAATCGTAGGACTGGAACACTAACGGGAAGTTCTTGCTGACACGACCGCCAAAGATCATGGCGCTGATCGGCACACCTTCGGGATCTTCCCAGGTGGGATCAATGGATGGGCATTGTGCAGCCGGCGCGGTAAAACGTGAATTCGGATGGGAGGACGGGCGACCGCAATCAGGCGTCCAGTCCTGACCCTTCCAGTCAATCAGATGGGCTGGCGGCTCTTTCGTCATACCTTCCCACCACACATCACCATCGTCGGTCAGGGCGACATTGGTAAAAATGCTGTTTGAGTGAAGGGTTAGCAACGCGTTGGGGTTGGACTCCATCGAAGTGCCCGGCGCCACACCGAAGAAGCCTGCCTCGGGGTTAATGGCGTAGAACTTGCCATTTTTCGGCTTGATCCAGGCGATGTCATCACCAATGGTCGTCACCTTCCAACCTGCAAAACCCTTCTCTGGTGGAATCAGCATGGCGAAGTTGGTCTTGCCGCAAGCGCTGGGGAAGGCCGCTGCCACGTAGCTTTTCTCGCCTTCCGGCGATTCTACACCCAGGATCAGCATGTGCTCGGCCAGCCAGCCTTCGTCACGCGCCATCACCGAAGCGATGCGCAGCGCGAAGCATTTCTTGCCCAGCAGGGCGTTACCGCCATAACCACTACCAAACGACCAGATTTCACGGGTATCGGGGAAGTGGGTGATGTACTTGGTGTCGTTGCAAGGCCAGGCCACGTCTTGCTCACCCGGCGCCAATGGCTTGCCCACCGTATGTACGCAAGGAACGAATTCATCATTGCCCAGCACATCCAGCGCCGCCTGTCCCATACGGGTCATAATCCGCATGTTGGTGACCACATACGGTGAGTCCGTGATTTCAATACCGATATGCGCGATATCAGAACCCAGCGGTCCCATGCTGAACGGGATGATGTACATGGTGCGTCCCTTCATACAGCCATCGAACAGACCGTTCAGGATACCGCGCATTTCGACAGGATCCATCCAGTTATTGGTCGGGCCGGCTTCTTCTGCAGTCTTGCTGCAGATAAAGGTACGATCCTCAACACGCGCCACGTCGCTGGGGTCGGAACGACACAGGAAGCTGTTGGGACGCTTTTCAGGGTTCAGGCGAATGAACGTACCGCTCTGTACCATCAATTCGCACAGCCGGTCATACTCTTCCTGTGAACCGTCAGCCCATTCAATCTTGTCGGGTTTGCACAGATCTGCGATATCATCAACCCATTTTAACAGTTTGGTATTGCGGGTACGATTCGCGCCGTCATGAGTAATTGCCATCGATAAACTCCCCTCAAAGGTGGTTCGGATGCGTTAGTGTTGAGAACCTGGTAAACGCAGCGACAAGCGCCGCTATTTGCATTGGATAAAAACCACAACAACCTTGATACGTTGTGAGTTTTATCATCATTTCCTAGGGTATCACCAAGCCATTAAAGTTGCCACCCAGTGATGAAACAGAACAATTTCTTCTGATTACCGAATTAGGGTAATATTCACCACGTTACCGGTTCACCCGCACCCGATATTTATTTTTTGTGTCATCGGCAGGTAGCGGATGTCCATCTTTGCAGAGGTTTAAGCATGTTCAGCCAAGAAATGCGTATTGCAGGATTTGATGATCAATTGTGGGCGGCAATGCAGGATGAAACGCAGCGCCAGGAAACACATATCGAATTAATCGCATCGGAAAACTACGCCAGTCCCAGAGTTTTGCAGGCCCAGGGCTCAGTACTGACCAACAAGTACGCTGAAGGTTATCCGGGTAAACGTTATTATGGCGGCTGTGAACACGTCGATCGTGCTGAACAGCTTGCCATTGAGCGCGCCAAACAATTATTTGATGCTGACTACGCTAACGTACAGCCCCACTCAGGCTCACAGGCCAATGCTGCCGTTTACATGGCGTTACTCAACCCCGGTGATGTGATATTGGGCATGAGTCTGGCGCATGGCGGCCATCTCACCCACGGCGCCAAAGTCAATTTTTCAGGGCGGTTGTACGAGGCCGTACAATATGGTCTGAACGACAGCACAGGTGAAATTGACTACGAACAGATCGAACAGCTTGCGTTGAAACACCAGCCCAAAATGATTGTTGCTGGCTTTTCCGCCTACTCACGGGTCGTGGACTGGCAACGATTTCGGGATATCGCCGACCGCGTTGGGGCATATTTGTTCGTTGATATGGCTCACGTTGCCGGACTGGTTGCAGCCGGGGTCTATCCCACGCCGATCCCGATGGCTGATGTGGTCACGACCACCACACATAAAACCCTGCGAGGCCCACGCGGTGGCCTGATTTTGGCGCGCGCCAATCCCGATATCGAAAAGAAACTGAGCTCACTGGTATTCCCGGGCACCCAGGGCGGCCCTCTCATGCATGTTATCGCGGCCAAGGCCGTCGCTTTTCTGGAAGCATTGCAACCGGATTTCGTCGCCTATCAAAAACAGGTCGTTGCCAATGCCCGTGCCATGGCTGATGTATGCATCGAACGTGGCTATGATGTGGTATCCGGCGGTACTGACAACCATCTGTTTCTCCTCAGCTTGATTGCCAGGGGCATCACCGGCAAGGCCGCTGATGCGGCACTGGGTCGTGCTCACATTACCGTCAACAAAAATTCAGTCCCCAATGACCCTAAGTCACCTTTCGTCACCAGTGGCCTTCGCATTGGATCACCGGCAGTGACTACACGGGGTTTTCGGGAACAGGAATGCCGGCAACTTACTGGCTGGATCTGTGACATCATCGACGACCTGGAAAATGAGAGCGTTATCGCGCAGGTGCGTGATCAGGCGACTGCACTGTGCGCTAAATTTCCGGTATATGGCTAAATACCCAGGATCGCTACCATCATGCACTGCCCGTTCTGCGGCACACCCGATACGCGAGTAATCGATTCGCGACTCTCATCAGAAGGTGACAAGGTACGCCGTCGCCGCGGGTGCCACCATTGTAATACCCGCTTCACCACCTATGAGGTTGCAGAACGGGTTATGCCTGTTGTTGTGAAGCGCGACAATCGGCGCGAACCTTTTCGTGATGAAAAACTGCGGGCCGGACTATTACGGGCGCTGGAGAAACGTCCTATCAGTACTGAGCAGATTGACGGCATAATATTACGTATCGCAGATAATGCCCGCGCCAGTGGTGCAAGAGAACTCAGCAGCCAGCAAATTGGCGCGTGGGTCATGGATGCATTGCGGGCGCTCGATCAGGTTGCCTATGTGCGCTTTGCGTCGGTATATCGCAGCTTTGAAGACGTGAACGCGTTTCGTGAAGAAATCGAGCGGCTGCAAAAAAACACCCGTCACGCGGATTCTGAATAATGTCGCCTGACGACCATCGGTACATGGCACAAGCGTTGGCGCTCGCCCGGCGCGGACTGTACAGTACCGATCCTAACCCGCGTGTCGGCTGTGTACTCGTCAAGGACAATCAGGTCATTGCTGAAGGCTGGCACCAACAAGCGGGCGAACCCCATGCCGAAATCATCGCACTCACCAGGGCAGGTGACCGCGCCCAGGGCGCCACCGCCTATGTAACACTGGAGCCTTGTTGTCACCAGGGCCGCACCCCGCCCTGCACCGATGCCTTGCAAGCGGCAAACGTGGCCCGAGTGATTGCAGCAATGCCCGATCCCAACCCACAGGTTTCGGGCCAGGGTCTGGCGCAACTACGTGCAGCTGGCATTGCGGTGGACTGTGGATTGCTGGCAACGGAAGCAGAGGCGCTCAACCCGGGTTTTATCCAGCGAATGGTACAGCACCGCCCCTGGACACGCATCAAGCTGGCCATGAGTCTGGACGGGCGCACGGCCTTGCATTCGGGTGAAAGTCAATGGTTAACCGGTGCAGCAGCCCGAACTGACGTGCAACGACTACGGGCGCGGAGTTCAGCCATTTTGACCGGCATTGGTACTGTGCTACAGGACAATCCCCGTCTTGATGTCCGCCTGCCCGGGACGACACGACAACCTTTGCGTGTCATTCTCGACAGCCATTTACGAACGCCACCGACCGCTAGACTATTGCAACAACCTGGTCAGGTACTCATTTTTACGGCAATCACTGACCCTGATAAGTATGCTCCCTTACGATCGGCAGGGGTTAACATTGTCTCTGTACCGCGTAGTGGCGATGACAACCAGCACCTGGATTTGGGTGCCCTCATGACCCTACTGGCTCAGCGCGAATGCAACGAGCTTCATGCTGAATGTGGCGCTACCCTGGCTGGCGCACTGTTGCAGGCCGGATTCGCTGATGAAATTGTGATTTATATCGCACCCTTGCTGCTGGGACATCAGGCGCGCGACCTGTTCCGGTTACCGGAGCTTACCCGAATGCAGGATCGGTACGAGCTGGAATTACTGGAAACCCGCCAGATCGGAAAGGATTTGCGATTGACATTAAAACACGCGAATAATCAGCGGAGCTGAGCCGCGAGGCTGTTGAAGCGCAGCAAGCGTGCTTGCGAGGCAAAAACACCGCAGTCGGCTCCAGTGACGTGTTGCGATACAAGCCGCCAGGTGACCGGAGCGTAGCTCAGTTCCACTGATTGCCGCCGGCAACAAGCGCATGATCGGGCGACTTTAAACGCTGGATATTTAAAGAGGCTGTTTCCATAAAGTATTTCACATGGAATACCTACACTCATACCACGCTCTTTCGAGACTATCGTTATGTTTACCGGCATCATCACAGCGGTCGGTGCCATCACCGCCATCCAGCCCCACACAGATGATTTTCACCTGCGCATCAATACCGGCAAAATGGATTTGACCGATGTACAGATCGGTAACAGTATTGCTGTAAATGGCATATGCCTCACCGCTGTCGAGCTGGCGGCTGATGGTTTTTATGCCGATGTCTCCCGCGAAACATTGGCCTGCACCACGCTGGGAACAGCGACAACAGGTACACCGGTCAATCTGGAAAAAGCGTTGACCCCAACAACCCGACTGGGTGGTCATTTGGTCAGCGGACATGTGGATGGCATCGGTATCATCACCCAATGGCAACCCGATGGTCGCTCCTGGCGGCTGCACATAAAGGCTCCGAACGAACTGGCTTGCTACATTGCTACAAAAGGTTCAATTTGTGTCGATGGTGTCAGCCTGACAGTCAATCAAGTAAACGGTGCACATTTCGAACTCAACATTGTCCCACATACTCTGGAAGAAACGACCTTGCATGCGTTTAAAACAGGGCAGGAAGTTAACCTTGAGGTCGATTTGATCGCCCGTTATCTGGAGCGATTATTGCTGGGCGAACATGCAGCAAAACCCGAAAGCGGCTTAACTGAAACGGTCTTGCGTGAAAATGGTTTCTGGATATAAACCTAATGGTATTCAACACTATTGACGATATTCTTAACGACCTGCGACAGGGCAAGATGGCGATCATCATGGATGATGAGGATCGGGAAAATGAAGGTGATTTGTTGATAGCGGCCTCAATGGTACGCCCAGAGGATATCAACTTCATGGCACGCTACGGGCGCGGCCTAATCTGCCTCACCTTAACCCGCGAACGTTGCCAGCAACTGCACCTCCCCCTCATGGTGCAGGACAATACCACGCCTTACGCCACCAATTTTACGGTGTCGGTTGAAGCCGCCCAGGGTGTGACCACCGGTATTTCGGCCTATGATCGTGCTCACACCGTTCGTACAGCAGTTCGACCGGATGCGTGTCCCGAGGATTTGGTGCAACCTGGCCATATTTTTCCGCTGATGGCACAACCCGGTGGGGTACTGACCCGCGCAGGTCATACTGAAGCCGGTTGTGATTTGATGCGACTGGCCGGTCTGGAGCCTGCGGCTGTCATTGTTGAGATTCTCAACGAGGACGGCACCATGGCGCGTCGTCCTGAGCTGGAGGTTTTTGCCGGGCAGCATCAATTCAAAATAGGCACTATCGCTGACCTGATCCGCTATCGGATGCAAAATGAGAAAACCGTTGAACGGGTTGCTGATACTCACATGATGACCGACTTTGGCACATTTCGAGTGCTGGGCTATCAGGATAAAATTAGTGATCAGGTTCACTTTGCCCTGGTCAAGGGTGAGATCAAACCGGAACAGCCGGTCTTGGTCCGTGTTCATGTTGAACAATTGCTTACCGACATACTGACCCTGCATCTATCCGAAACGGGCTGGCCATTCCGTGACGCTTTACAGCGCATCGCCAATGAATCCGCCGGGGTACTGGTTTTCCTGAGTCACCCGACCGATCCGGCAACCCTGATTCGGCGGCTGCGTGCTTGCCAGTTTGGCGCCACCGAACCCACACCAACAGCCAATCAATCCAGCCATCTGCAAACCTATGGCATTGGCGCCCAAATTCTGCTGGATATCGGTGTACGGCAAATGCGGGTGCTGAGCGCTCCCAAACGCATCTCCAGCCTGTCTGGCTTTAATCTGGAAGTGGTTGAATACGTTTCCTGAATATTTCAACAACCTATCAAGTTATATAAAGAAAAATAGCCATGATCCCTCTTAATACTATCGAAGGTAATTTTACCCCGCCACAGGAAGCCCGCCTTGCCCTGGTCGCGGCACGCTTTAATGGTTTTATCGTCCAGAATCTGATTGCCGGTGCAACCGATACACTGTGTCGCCACGGTATTCCTAAAACCAATATTGACTTGATCTGGACACCTGGATCATTTGAACTGCCATTGGCTGCCCAACGGCTTGCTGCCAGTGAGCGCTATGATGGTCTGGTTGCATTAGGAGCAATCATCCGTGGCGGTACGCCTCACTTTGACTATGTTGCTGGCGAATGCACCAAAGGGCTGGCCAGTGTTTCCCTAAAATACAGTATTCCAGTCGGCTTTGGTGTACTCACGGTAGATACCATTGAACAAGCGGTGGAACGCGCAGGCACCAAGGCGGGCAATAAAGGCTCGGAAGCGGCAATAGCCGTCCTGGAAATGGTGAACTTGCTACGTCATCTGGAAGCCTGAATCGTGGGCGGAACGACTCGCAAAAACAATCCGTCAAAAAAACGTAGCTGGGCAAGACGCTGTGCCGTACAGGCCATCTATGAGTGGCAAATGACGGCCCAGGAGCCGACACTGATTATAAACCGTTTTTTGGCTAACGAAGATTTAAACAAGGCCGACCCTGACTATTTTCAGGAGCTGGTTCATCAAATCCCAATCCATATTGAAGCCATCGATTTGGCGTTAAATCCTTTTCTAAGTCGGCCATTGGCGCAGGTCGATCCGGTAGAGCGGGCTATCTTGCGAGTGGGTGGCTATGAATTGATACACTGCCCCACTCTCGCTTACCGGATTATTATTAACGAAGCGGTGGAACTCGCCAAACTGTTTGGTGCGGAACAAGGACATCGCTTCATTAACGGTGTGCTTGACAAGCTGGCTCACACCGTACGCCCCGCCGAGATCAAAACCCGTTCCTAAACAGCATTGTCGCCACAAGCCTCTGCCACTTGCCAGGCCTGTCAATTCCGGCGACCACACAACACAACTGCCCTCAGCCGCACACAGCAAATCAGGCACGGCCATGTTACGACGTTACGACAACCCGCATATCCCCGCCATAAGTAACCATAAATCAGGCTATGCTTCAGCTTTGGAGTCGCGCCGTGACTGAATTTTATTACCCTGATTGATGGTGTGGATTAAGTCCTTCTGCACTTTTGGAACGTTGCCTGTAACGCTATTATCCATGCCTTCCCAAACCGGCGGCGCAGGATCACATTCTTTATGAGCAAAGCACTTCTTAAATCCACAGGCATTGTCAGTGCCATGACCACACTATCGCGAATCTCGGGTTTTGTGCGGGACATGGTCTACGCACAGGTTTTCGGGGCGGGTGCAGGTACCGATGCGTTTTTTGTTGCGTTCCGTATCCCCAACTTTCTGCGTCGCCTGTTTGCTGAGGGTGCTTTCTCACAAGCTTTTGTGCCGGTATTGTCCGAGTATCAAACCCGGCGATCCCGCAAAGAATTGCACCAATTGATCGATCAGGTAACTGGCACACTCGGGGTCATTCTGTTTGCGATCACTGCTATCGGGGTACTCGCTGCACCACTCTTGATCATGCTGTTCGCACCCGGGTTTACTGACGATCCTGACAAGTATCAATTGACAGTGGATATGCTGCGTATCACCTTCCCTTATCTGCTGTTCATCTCATTAACCGCACTGGCAGGCGGCATTTTAAACAGCTACGGGCGGTTTGCTGTCCCAGCGATTACGCCGGTGCTACTCAATTTTTGCATGATCGCCGCCGCGCTATGGCTTGCACCGCTGATGGCGCAGCCGGTCATGGGCCTGGCTTGGGGTGTCTTTATCGCCGGGGTGGTACAGCTCGCTTTCCAGCTTCCTTTCTTGCTACGGCTAAAACTACTCCCACGTCCACGTTGGGGCTGGAAATCCTCGGGTGTACAACAAATTTTGCACCTCATGATGCCGGCTATTTTTGGCTCCTCGGTCGTACAGATCAACCTGCTTTATGACACGCTGCTGGCCTCTTTTCTGGCTACAGGCAGTGTCAGCTGGCTGTATTATTCCGACCGGCTGGTGGAATTTCCGCTGGGTATTTTCGGGGTCGCGCTGGGAACCGTGATTTTACCTAAACTCTCCCGTCAACATGCCGGTGCGGAAAACCGTAATTTTTCCCATACACTCGACTGGGCGCTACGCTGGTCATTACTAGTGAGTATACCCGCTGCTGTAGCACTGGCATTATTGTCTGTACCCATCCTGTCTACCCTGTTCCAGTATGGCGAATTCAACGCCCGGGATGTCACCATGTCAGCCCGCAGCCTGATTGCATTCTCGGCCGGACTGACTGCGTTTATGCTGATTAAGGTGCTTGCTCCCGGATTTTACGCGCGCAAAGATACCCGCAGTCCGGTGAAATACGGCATTATCGCCATGCTGGCCAATATGGTAATGACACTTATTCTGATCTGGCCATTTGCACATGCCGGATTAGCGCTCTCGACATCACTAGCTGCTTTTATCAATGCTGGATTGCTGCTGATTAATCTACGACGGCACGATATTTATCAGCCGGGCAAGGGTTGGATCACCTTTCTGCTTCAACTCACGACTGCCACGCTGATTATGGGTGTTGTGCTTTGGTTTGGCATCGGTGATCTTGAAGCCTGGTTACAGGCCAGTGTCGGTGAGCGTGCCTGGCATCTAGTACAGTTAATTGCTGCCGGTAGCGGTGCGTTTGTGCTGGCAGTATGGCTGGTCGGCATTCGGCCCCGGCATTTGTTGCCCCCTGCATAGCACATACTCCGGGCGCTATAGCACAAACACTATAACTGGAACAATTTATAGTGATAATTTGCGCTATAACGATACTATCGGCCCCAATCTTCCAGCTGCAACGGCTCATTGAGCGGTTGACCATTAAATAATACCTGGTTACCTTCCAGTTTTAATCGCCCTTCGGCAAACCATCGAACGGCTTGTGGGTACAAACGATGTTCCTGTTCCAGCACCCGCGCCGCCAGTGTATCAGGATCATCATCTGGCAATACCGGCACCCGTGCCTGCACAATAATCGGCCCACCATCCAGTTCAGCCGTAACAAAATGAATGGTTGCACCATGCGTCTTGCTACCTGCCTCGATAGCACGCTCATGAGTATGCAAACCACGAAATTCAGGCAATAACGACGGGTGAATATTGAGCAAACGACCTTGATAATGTTCGGTAAAGCCTGCCGTCAACACGCGCATAAATCCCGCTAGCACCACCAAATCCGGCTGGTAATCGTCAATCAACCTGATTAGGGCGGCCTCAAATGCAGGCCGGTCGCCAAACAACTTATGGTCAAGTTCCAACGCGGAAACACCCGCCTGCCGCGCACGTTCCAGGCCATATGCTCCAGGTCGATTACTGATAACCGCCGCAACTTCAACAGGTAATTCACCACAGGTTGCCTGATCGAGAATGGCCTGCAAGTTGCTGCCGCGCCCGGAAATCAACACGACCAGCCGCATTTTCCGAACCGCACTCATTATTGGAATTCCACTGACGGCTGGCCTTTATCCGCAACAATCCGCCCCAGTGCCCAGACCGTTTCCCCCATGGCTCCCAACACGGCCTGAGCCTGATCCGCATGGTCGGCTGCCACACAAATCACCAGTCCTACGCCACAGTTAAAAGTACGCCACATTTCCGTCTCAGCTACACCACCTTCGGTCTGGATCCACTGGAAAATTGCCGGACAGGACCAGCTTTTGGTATCAATTATCGCCCGAGTGTTTTCAGGCAATACACGAGGTAAATTTTCAGTCAGGCCACCACCGGTGATATGAGCAATCGCATGAACCTTGATCTGATCCAGCAGTTTTAACACTGGCTTGACGTAGATACGAGTCGGCGCCAACAGCACTTTCCCCAAGGTACTCCCTTCAAACAGGTCATTCAGCCTGGTATCGCTGTGTTCAATGATCTTGCGAATCAGCGAGTAACCATTGGAATGCACCCCCGATGATGCCAACCCTAACAACACATCACCGGGCTGAACCTGACGATGATCAATGAGCTGCGACTTCTCAACCACACCCACGCAAAAACCGGCCAAATCGTAATCACCGTCATGGTACACCCCGGGCATTTCGGCTGTTTCGCCGCCAATCAGCGCTGCCCCTGCTTGTACACAGCCTTCAGCAATACCCTTAACAACATCGGCTGCTACATCGACATCCAGCTTGGCAGTAGCATAGTAATCCAGAAAAAATAATGGCTCCGCACCCGCGACCAAGACATCGTTTACACACATTGCGACCAGATCAATACCAATCGTGTCGTGGCACTGTAATTCCAATGCCAGCTTAAGCTTGGTACCGACGCCATCTGTGCCGGAAACCAGAACCGGCTGACGATAGCGATCCAGCGGCAACTCGAACAATGCACCAAACCCACCCACACCACCCAGCACACCCGGTCGGAGGGTACGGTGGGTATGCGGCTTAATACGATCAACCAATTGATTACCCGCATCGATATTCACGCCAGCATCACGGTAATTCAGTGCGGAAGATTGCCGGTTTTGGTCTTTCAACGCCTGGAACCTCATTTTGGTAGAAAACTGGAAAGGCATAAATTATAGACAAATGCGATAAAGTGGCGGCTCACGAAAAAGTGGCGGCTCACGAAAATGAGTTTGACCATCACATTGGAAAAGATACAAGCAGCGTACTTACAAGGGTCAGGAGTTACGCAGTTGCCAGGATAGAGCACAGCATATAGTGGTTTGAAACACATCTCACCTACCAAATGAGCGTCAACTGCATAACTCCTACAAATTTAACCGGTTCCGCTACAAGGGTTTGACTGCGCATGTGCTGTCTTTTTAGGCAAGTCGCCAACCTTCCCCTCTTGTACCTGCGCTTAATCGCTACAGCCACAAGATTATGAGTGCTGTTCTGTGATGAATTTCATGGCTGTGTCGTGCTGCCGGAATTTTAACAATTGGTTAAATGCGCTGTGATATTGTAATTTGTCCCGCTTAAAGCCCGTTAACCATCAGGAAACCGTCGTGATCGCCGAGTCTTATAACCCACAAACCATTGAGGCCGCTGCACAACGCTACTGGGAAGAGCAGCACACCTTTGTCGTACACGAACAACCAGACCGTCAAAAATATTACTGTCTGTCGATGTTCCCCTACCCTAGCGGACGACTTCACATGGGACATGTCCGCAACTATACCATTGGTGATGTTATCGCCCGCTACCAACGAATGCTTGGCAAAAACGTTTTACAGCCAATGGGTTGGGATGCCTTCGGGCTGCCGGCTGAAAATGCAGCGATGGCTAGCAAAACCGGACCGGCGCAATGGACGAACGACAACATTGCTTACATGAAGAAACAACTCCAGCGACTCGGTTTTGGTCTGGATTGGGAGCGTGAAATTGCGACCTGTCAACCCGATTACTACCGCTGGAATCAGTGGCTGTTCCTGCGGATGCTTGAAAAAGGCATTGTTTACCTGAAAACAGGTGTTGTGAACTGGGATCCTGTTGATAAGACCGTGCTTGCCAATGAACAGATTATTGACGGGCGTGGCTGGCGCACCGGCGCCATCGTCGAAAAACGCGAAATCCCGATGTATTACATGGCAATCACCCGCTATGCCGAACAATTGCTGAGCGCATTGGATAACCTGAATCACTGGCCTGAACAGGTCAAGCTGATGCAAAAAAACTGGATTGGCAAGAGTTACGGTGTACGTATCGGCTTTCCACATGAAATCGGTGAAGGTGGCACGCTCTGGGTATTCACCACCCGTGCCGATACCCTGATGGGCGCGACCTATGTCGCCATTGCTGCCGAACATCCGCTGGCATTACATGCTGCTCGCAACAATCCTGAGCTGGCAGCTTTTATTAATGAATGCCGACAAGGGGGTACATCTGAAGCTGACCTGGCGACTCAGGAAAAGAAGGGGCTGCCCACCGGCCTGACCGTCACACACCCGCTCACAGGCGAGTCGCTGCCGTTGTGGGTCGCTAACTACGTGCTGATGGGCTACGGCGAAGGCGCAGTGATGGCCGTCCCCGCTCATGATGAACGTGATTTTGCTTTTTCCACCCAATTTGGCCTGCCCATCAAGCCGGTGATTCGTACATCTGCCGGTACTGAAACACCTGCGCCCTGGCGGGCGGCGTATGCCGAAAAAGGTATTTGTATCAATTCAGGTCAATACGACGGCCTGGATTTCAAGCAAGCAACCGATGCGATAGCCGCCGATCTCAAAGCCAGGAATCTTGGCGAGAAACAGGTGACCTGGCGCTTGCGTGACTGGGGCATTTCCCGTCAGCGCTATTGGGGAACCCCCATTCCGATCATCCATTGTGATCACTGTGGTGCAGTTCCGGTACCTGATGAGCAATTACCGGTCATTCTGCCGGATAATCTGGTGCCCGATGGCGCAGGCAGTCCGCTGAAAAGGCACGCCGAATTTATCGCCTGTACCTGTCCAAAATGCGGTCAGGCCGCGCAGCGTGAAACAGATACGATGGACACTTTCGTTGATTCATCCTGGTACTTCTTTCGCTATGGTGCGCCAAACGCAACATCGATGGTGGATGAACGCGCTGATTACTGGATGCCGGTGGATCAGTATATTGGCGGTATCGAACATGCCATTTTGCATCTGCTGTATTCACGCTTCTGGACCAAAGTCATGCGTGACATTGGCTTGACCCAGGTTGCCGAGCCTTTCAGCCGTTTACTAACCCAAGGGATGGTGGTTGCACCCACGTTCTACCGCAAAGATCAGGATGGACGCAAACAATGGATCAATCCTGCTGATATTGAACCGCAAACCGACGAAAAAGGCCGACTTGTCGGCGCAATCCTTAAAAGTGATCGTCAGCCGGTATCGATCGGTGCTATCGAAAAGATGGCCAAATCAAAAAATAACGGGGTTGATCCACAAGTATTGATCGAACAGTATGGCGCAGATACCGCCCGCCTATTCACGATGTTTGCCGCACCACCTGATCAATCACTGGAATGGTCCGATGCGGGTGTTGCCGGCGCGTATCGCTTCCTGCGGCGGCTCTGGGCATATGCCTACGAACAGCAGGATAATATTTGTAATACCGGTGATATTGACGTTGCCCAGTTGCCAGAAGCGCTGCGCGATATACGACGCGATATTCACGACGCACTGCGACAAGCCTTGCTTGACTTCGACCGCTATCAGTTCAACACGGTAGTGTCCGGCAGCATGAAAATACTGAATACACTGAATCAGATAGGAACCGATAGCAGTACACATGCAAACGGTGTGCGGCGGGAAGGCTTGAGCATCCTGTTGCGACTGCTGGCACCGATTGTACCGCACATCAGCCACGCCTTATGGCGTGGGATGAACTACGGCGATGACATATTAAATGCCGCATGGCCCGAACCGGACCAAACCGCACTGACACGCTCGGTGGTAAAACTGGCGGTGCAAGTCAATGGTAAACTCCGTGCCCAAATTGAGGTTCCGACAGATGCTGAGCGTGAGTTCATCGAGCAAACAGCCCGAAATGCACCGAACGTACAACGCTTTATTGAAGGCAAGGCGCTACGTAAAATTGTTTTGATACCGGGCAGGCTCATCAACCTGGTCTGTTGAGCACATCATGATGCACCATATCGAAAGACCCGGGATTTTTTTAATCGCATTGTGTTTGAGTGCCTGCGGTTTCCAGTTACGTGGTCAGACACAACTACCACCAGAGCTGGCTGTGGTTTATGTCAGTACCCGTCAGGGCATTGGTGAGCCGCCCGGTGCTTTAAGCCGCAAGCTGCGACTATTACTCGCTGAAAATGGGGCAAAAGTCACCCGTGATCCCGCACAGGCGACTGCCAGCATCACGATTTTCAATGCGCAAAGCGGTCGGCGTACTATCTCGGCTGACCGCCTTGACATCAATCGGGAATATGTGTTGGCGTACAATGCGGTTTACGATGTGCAACTTGCCAACGGCAAAACCCTGATCGCACGCGAAGGACTGAGTACCAACCGCAGTCTACTGTTTGACGAAACCCGTGTACTGGGTTTTGAAGCAGCACAGCAATTACTGGTAGAGAGCATGGCGGAAGAGCTTGCCTGGCAAATCATTCGCCGCTTACAGGCATTCCAGTCTTGAGATGTTTCCCCGATAAACTGGCCGCCCATCTACAAAAAACGCTGGCTTCCCTGTATCTGGTATTTGGCGAGGAAATCCTGCTGGTACAGGAAGCCGCCGATGCGATCCGTGTTACTGCCCGCCAACACGGCTATACCGAGCGGGAATGCCTGACCGTAGCAACTGACTTTGACTGGCAGACCTTGCAACAACAGGCCATGAGTCCCTCGCTGTTTGCCAGTCGCCGCCTGCTGGAATTACGGCTTGGCAATATCAAACCAGGTGATGCGGGCAGTAAGGCATTAATCAATTATGCAAAGCATCCTGCTGAAGATGTGATCGTGCTGATTACCGCTGGCAAGCTCGACTGGAATATCCAGAAAAGCCGCTGGTTCACCGCACTTGATCAAGCGGGGATTACCGTGCCTGCCTTACCTGTCGCGCCCCGGCAACTGCCCGGTTGGATTGGAAGACGCTTACAACAGCACGGATTCCATGCCACACCGGATGCCATTACCCTGCTGAGCGAACGTGTCGAAGGCAATTTGCTGGCTGCTGCCCAGGAAATCGAGAAACTGGTGCTTTTAAATGATAAAAATCACCTGTCTGCTGACGACGTACTGGCCGCTGTCACACACAGTTCACGCTACAGCATCTATGATTGGATAGATGCTGCCCTGCTGGCACAGCCACAACGGGTGATTCAAATACTGGATAACCTGCGTGCAGAAGGTGTTGAACCTGTGCTGATCAACTGGGCATTACATCGGGAGGTCCGTTTATTGATGGCACTGGCCAGCGCGTGTGACCGCGGCCAGACGCTGGATGTTGCACTAAATGCTCAAAAGGTCTGGGACAGGCGCAAGCCGCTGCTACGGCAGGCACTACAACGTTTGACGCTGAAGGAATGCCAGCAACTGCTCAGTGAATGTGCCCGCATCGACCGCTCAATCAAAGGTGTAGAAACGGCATCGCCATGGGCATTATTCCTCACAACAGGATTACAGCTCGCGGGCAAAATTTTATTCCCCGGCACGATTTGAGTATAAAGACGAGCGGATCAGATTACACCGTTCATGAGGTTGGTTAACACAATGAATAATAAAAGTACTGATAATGATAATGATAATGACACTGATATCGAACGCTATATCAGTGATATCGGACAGCGTGCCCGTGCGGCTGCTCGCATTATGGGTCGCGCTGAAACTGCAACAAAGAATACGGCATTACTGGCCATTGCGGATATGCTGGATGCGGATGAAGCACAACTCCGTCATGCAAATCAACTGGATATGGATGCAGGGCGAGCCAATGGTCTGGCAGCGGCCTTGCTGGATCGGCTGGAACTGACCGCCAAAGGGATTCATTCCATGGCACAAGGCTTGCGAGAAATTGCCGCACAGCCCGATCCTGTTGGTGAAATAACCGGCCTGAAATATCGCCCATCGGGAATTCAGGTCGGACAGATGCGCGTTCCGCTGGGCGTAATCGGCATTATTTACGAGTCACGACCCAATGTTACCGCAGACGCAGCCGCTCTTTGTCTGAAATCGGGTAATGCCGCAATTTTGCGGGGCGGCTCGGAAGCCCTGCATTCCAACCGCGCCATTGCTGCCGGTATTAACAAAGGACTGGCGGCAACCGGACTGCCGACTGATGCGGTGCAGGTGATTGATACAGTAGATCGTGCTGCGGTCGGTGCGCTGGTACAAATGCCCGAATACGTGGATGTGATTGTGCCGCGTGGTGGCAAGGGTCTGATCGAACGCATTGGTCGCGAATCGCGTGTTCCTGTTATCAAGCACCTGGATGGTGTTTGCCATGTCTACATCGACGATTATGCTGATCCTGAAAAAGCCGTATCAGTAGCCTACAACGCTAAAACACAACGCTACGGAACCTGCAACACCATGGAAACGCTGCTCGTTGCCGAAAGTATTGCGGAACAGATACTACCGCCGCTGGGTAAAAAATATCAGGAAGCTGGCGTGGAATTGCGCGGTTGTGAACGTAGTTGCAAGCTTTTGCCGGGTATCAAGACAGCCGTTGAGCAGGACTGGTATACCGAATACCTGGCACCCATCCTGGCTATCCGTGTTGTGGCGGATATTGATACCGCCATCGATCACATTACGACCTACGGCTCTGCCCATACCGATACCATTGTCACTGAAAATTACCGGCGTGCACGACGTTTCTTGCGCGAAGTAGACTCCAGTTCTGTGATGGTCAACGCCTCGACCCGTTTTGCTGATGGTGGTGAATACGGCCTAGGCGCAGAAATCGGTATTAGTACCGACAAACTGCATGCCCGTGGACCTGTTGGAGTTGATGGCCTAACCACCTTGAAATTCGTGGTACTGGGCGATGGCCATATCAGGGTATAAAACGTACAACGTTTATGGCTGAACATGATCCGGGTTACAAGCGGCTATTTTCACATCCTGAAATGATCCATGATCTACTGACAGGATTTGTCCATGAGTCCTGGGCTGTACAACTGGACTTCACCAGCCTGGAAAATACCCTACCAGACTTGTTGGCAATGACTTGCGAGAGCGGCGTGAGAATGCGGCATTGGACATAGCTGAATTAATTGAACCTAGAACCTATGGAATCGGGCACTTATCGTCCCCGATTTCGTTATTTACTGATTGATGAAAGTGCCTATGCCGACACAGAATTAGCGACCCAACGTAATCTGGTGGCAGCGCTCCTCCGCCTGGAGAACAGCCATGATTTACAACCCGTACATGAAATTTTGGTCGCATTGGCAAAATGGCTACAAGCCCCTGAGCAACTGGAGTTACGCCGTTCTTTTGTTTCCTGGCTCAAACAGGTTTTTTTGCAAGGCCGTGTGCCTCAAATTGACTTGCCGGAATTAACGATCTGGAGGACATGCATGTCATGCTATCTGAAAACCTCAATCACTGGTTAGAGCAGTCGCGGCTGAAAGGACTACAAGAAGGATTGTAGCAAGGACAGTATCAGGGATCACAATCCGGGCGTAACCTGTTGCTGCGTCCGGTACGGCGTCGTTTTGGTGCAACCATCACCGAATATGCAGCACCGTTACTGCAACAAACCACAACACTGGAGATACTCGAAGCGTTAGGTGAGGCTGTGCTGGATTATGAAAAAGGAAATGATTGGCTGGCACGACTGAAAAAGACCGTCGCAGAGTTGACGTAACACACATGACATCACCTCGTACTTCAGATGATCGCAAACCTATCGGTATTTTTGGCGGCACTTTTGACCCGATTCACTATGGTCACTTGCGCCCCGCCCTGGATTTGCTGGAAACCCTGGATCTTGAGGAGGTTCGTTTTATTCCCTGCCGCATTCCTGCTCATCGTGATACCCCGCATATAACGGCTGAACAACGTCTGGCACTAGTGAAACGTGCCACAACAGGCCAACACGGCTTTATCGCAGATGACCGTGAACTCCGGCGAGAAGGAACCTCTTATATGGTAGATACTCTTAATTCACTGCGTCAGGATTTCGGCAACGACAAACCGCTGTGCCTGCTGGTCGGCACTGACGCATTTTATGGATTACATACCTGGAATCGTTGGCAACAACTGATACAAACTGCGCATATCGTCGTGATGCAAAGACCAGGGGTCTCCCGACACCTGCAGCCGGTACTCAAGGAATTTATTACCCCTCGAACCGTTGATAATCCCCATATACTACATCAGCAGGCTGCGGGACACATTCTGTTTCAAGCGGTCAGTCAGCTTGATATCTCAGCTACCCAAATTCGTAATCTGCTCGCGCAAAACCGTTCACCCCGCTATCTGTTACCCGACGCTGTACTGACCTTTATCCACGAACAACGACTTTATCAACATTAATCTTCTTCTATCTCAAAAGCCCTGTGAGGAAAAACAGACGCTATGCAACCTGATGATCTGCGAACAACCGTTATAGACGCGCTGGAAGCGTTAAAAGCGCAGGATATCCAAACCCTGGATGTACAAAATATTGCCAGTTTTACTGACTTGATGATTATCGCCAGTGGCCATTCCACCCGTCAAATCAATGCATTATCTGATAAAGTGCTGGAAAGATGCGCCAAGATTGGTATTAAACCTATTGGCGTTGAAGGACAACGCGATGCTGAATGGGTGTTGATCGATCTTGCCGATATCGTAGTTCACATCATGCTGCCCCAGACTCGTGATTTTTATAATCTGGAAAAGCTGTGGAAAATCGACGATCCCATACAGGCCAGGCGTATCGCAGAAAAATGAAAATCCACCTGCTTGCAGTCGGCCGACGAATGCCTGCCTGGGTTCAAACAGCCTACACAGACTATACGGAACGCCTGTCGCGTGAGTGTACGCTGCATCTGATCGAAATTCCGGCTGCCAAACGTGGCAACCATCCTGGGTTGGCCCGCTTGATTCATGCCGAAGGTGTACGACTGCTCAACGCGGTGCCGACAGGCTCCCGAATTATTGCCCTTGATGAGCGCGGCCAGGAATGGAGTACCGCACAACTGGCTAAAAAGCTGAGTAGCTGGCTTAACGATGGACGCAATCCCTGCCTGCTTGTGGGAGGGCCGGACGGTCTGGCGCCCGATTGTCGGGAACGCGCTGAGTGTTGCTGGTCATTGTCAAAACTGACCCTGCCTCATCCACTGGTGCGGGTCGTGATTGCCGAGCAAATCTATCGTGCCTGGAGTTTACTTCATAACCATCCCTACCACCGTGCCTGAATATGCCCGCTTTCATCTACCTGGCTTCCGCATCTCCTCGTCGCCGTGAACTTTTGCAACAAATCAACGTGCCCTATCATCGACTGTCAGTCGCCATCGATGAAACACCGTTGCCCGACGAAACGCCTTTAGCCTATGTCACCCGATTAGCTTGCGCCAAGGCGCAAGCAGGTTGCCATGCCCCCGACAGGCGCGAACCGTATCCGGTTCTGGGTGCAGACACGGCCGTGACTATCGACGACATCATTCTTGGAAAACCCCGCAATCAGGATGATGGTCTAGCCATGCTCACCCGACTTTCTGGCCGAACACATCAGGTACTAAGTGCGGTTGCATTGGCAACTCCCAAAAAAAATGCGGTCAAAGTGCAACAAAGCCAGGTGCACTTTCGAACATTAACCACACAGGAATGCATTGCTTACTGGAAAACGGGCGAACCTTTGGATAAGGCAGGTGCTTACGGTATCCAGGGGCGGGCAGCGGCATTCATTACCGAGCTCCATGGTAGCTACTCTGGCGTTATGGGTTTGCCGCTTTTTGAAACGGCCGAGCTGCTACGCGAATTCGGAATCGATATCGAATACATTCCCCCTACCTTATTTTCATAACAAGAACGATAACTTATGGGCACACGCGCTGAAGGCGGCACTGGGGATGAAATCCTCATCAATGTTACCCCCCGAGAAACCCGAGTCGCCGTCGTCGAGAACGGCGCACTGCAAGAAATACTCATCGAGCGAACCGATCGGCGTGGTTTGGTTGGTAATATTTATAAAGGACAGGTCTGTCGCGTACTGCCAGGCATGGAAGCGGCCTTTGTCGATATTGGTCTGGAACGTGCGGCCTTTCTTCACGTCTCCGATCTTCGTCCAGAATGTCAGCATGACGGTGATACCGCGGGTGCAGACCGTTCCCTGGCGATTACTGATCTGGTGCAGGATGGCCAGGATCTGGTCGTGCAGGTTATCAAGGACCCTATCGGGACAAAAGGCGCACGGCTGACCACCCATGCGACGTTACCATCACGATTTCTGGTATTTCTCGCTGATGCCGATATCGCCGGTGTATCCGTCAAAATTGACGGTGAAAACGAGCGACAACGGCTCAAAGATGTGGTCAACACCTTCCGGGCTGAATTTGGTGGGGGCTACATTGTTCGTACCGCCGCAGAAGGGGCTGAGTCCTGGGCGCTGCGTGCTGACATGCAGTTCCTGCAGCGACTTTGGCATTCCATACAAGAACGTATTAAAAGTACCAGCGGTATCGTCAATCTATACGAGGATTTACCTCTCATCCTAAGAGTACTGCGCGATTTCATCGGCGACAGTGTCGAGCGGGTTCGCATCGACTCACGCGAGACCTACCAGCGCATGCTGGCATTTGCCGACAAATTTGTACCCGAAATGGTATCGCATCTCGAACATTATCCGGGCGAGCGACCGATCTTTGAGCTGTACGGTATTGAAGATGAAATACAGCGAGCACTCGGCAAGAAGGTACCCTTAAAATCCGGCGGTTATCTGATTGTTGATCAAACCGAAGCCATGAGCACGATTGATGTTAATACCGGTGCTTATGTTGGGCATCGTAACCTTGAAGAAACCATTTTTAAAACCAACCTGGAAGCGACCGCCGCGATTGCCCGACAACTGCGACTCCGTAATCTGGGTGGCATTATTATTCTTGATTTCATTGATATGGCCAGTGAGGAAAATCGGCAAGCGGTATTGGCCACCCTGGAAAAACATCTGGAAAAGGATCGCGCTAAAAGCCACATCTCACAGGTTTCACCCTTAGGATTGGTGGAAATGACACGCAAACGCACCCGCGAAAGCCTGGAGCAGATACTCTGCGAACCCTGCCCCTTGTGTGCCGGTCATGGTTCTGTCAAGACGGCTGAAACCGTATGTTACGAGATTTTCCGCGAATTGCTGCGCGAGACGCGCCAATACAACCCACGCCGCCTGATGGTGCTCGCCGCACCGGAAGTAGTCGATACCATGCTGGATCAGGAATCCGACAGCGTGGCGCAACTGGAAGCATTTATACATATTCCGATCAAGTTTCAGGCAGAAATTCTTTATACTCGTGAGCAATATGATGTGGTGCTTATGTGAGATGCCCACCACCTAACAGCGTTATTCGCTCGGCATTACGCTGGCTACGATGGTCGCTTCTGGCCATATTATTGCTGGCCCTATCGTTACTCGCTCTCTGTCAATGGTGGGTATTGCCAAATCTGAATGACTACCGTGATAGTCTGAGCGGCATTTTGCAGCAACAGCTGAAGGTGCCAGTACGCATCGAAGCGCTTTCTGCAACCCAGGCCAGTGGATGGTTGACACTACAGCTGCAAGGCATCACTTTCAATTATTCCGGGCACAGTGACTACTGGGCACACTTTAGGCAAACAACCATTACTCTGGACGTGTGGCGATCACTTCGGGAATGGCAACCTGTGTTCGGGCCTGTTCGGCTAGACGGTGCAGAACTGGTACTGACACACGAAAAAGATAATCTATTACCACGATTGACCGAGCAGCACGATACAGCGGCGACCCTGCCACTGCTCACCGATCTGCCCCAATGGTTATTCAGGCTCAATCAACTGGATGTGACGGGTGAAAAACTGAGCATACGTCAGCATAATGGCATGATGCTCGTGCTGTTAAGACCTTCCCTGCAACTCCAGAATACCGCGCATATCCAGCATCTTTCATTCAGCGCCAGATTACCCACAACATTGGGCAACCGTATCCGGTTAACCGCTCAGCGACAGCCCGCTAACACCGCTGATCCAGAACGCGGGCAAGGCTCGTTCGAACTGCATGTTGAGCCGGTCAACCTTGCGCATTTCCCCTGGACCACTGCTTTCAGCACAGGTCAGGCCGAGCTCACAATGAGCGGCCAATGGCACGACAGGAACGCATTGAATATTCAGGCTCAAATACAGCTCGCCAAAGTCACACTTGGCAATAAGCCCGCCCATCTGCGGCCATTACAAAACTGGCTGGCGCAGCACACCACCAGTGAAATCAATATTGACTGGCAACGAAACGATACAGGCTGGCAATTACAAGGCCATACCCGTTTTGATGAGGCTGACTCAAAAGAACCATCTACTGGTCAGCCGACCTTCACGCTCAGGCAGATCAACGGCCACCGGCAAGGTATCATCCGTAATTTGCAACTTGAGGATCTGTTCGCCTGGATCTCGCCGTGGCTGAGCACACCGACCCGGCAGTGGCTTACCTCACTTGATCCACAGGGCAATTTACCTGAAATCACAGTAGCCGCCCATGATAATCCCAAGGAATACTCCATTCGCGCCCAATTGGCAGCTATCAGCATCCAGGCGGCACGTGGCCTTCCAGGATTAAAGAATATCAATGGCCAGCTTGATTGGAGCCCAAACCATGGGCAGCTTGCCCTGACCTGCAAGAAAGTCCAGGTAACCACCGAGCGCTTATTCCGCAAACCTATCACGCTCAATACGTTGAACGGTGTGGTCAAGTGGCAACATTCTGCCAAAGGACTACGCATAGAAAGCGATGGTCTAAGGCTGGCAAATGATGACCTTGGCGGCCGTTTTTGGGGTAGCGTAAATCTGCCAGCTGCCGGTAAGCCGCTGCTGGATCTGCACGGTAAATACCACAAGGTCAACATCTCGCAAGCATGGCGCTACCTGCCTGTTACCGTTATTCCACCTAAAGGTGTAGCCTGGCTGGATCGAGCGTTGATAGGCGGCCGTGTCACATCGGGCACACTTACACTTCGCGGTCACCCGAAAGACTTTCCCTTTGACAAAAACAACGGTCTATTTGAAACCCGATTCCATGTCAAAGATGGCGTACTGGACTATACCGAGGGTTTTCCGCGGCTGGAGCGGTTACAGGCCACGGTTTTATTTCGCAACCGTAGCCTGAGCATTGATGCGCACAGCGGCCAGATCCTTGATGCCAAAATCAAGAAAATAACTTCTAAAATCAATGATCTGGGAAAAGTTTTGGTACAAGTTAAGGGACAGGTCAAGGGTGCTGGCAGCAGTATGTGGCGTATCCTGAATGAAAGTCCAATCAGGCACAAGCTGGGCAACCATCGACCGCAGATGGTTGTCGATGGTACTCACTCACTCCGGCTCGACCTTGCCATTCCCATTAGCAATAAATATTCCGATAGATCTATTCAGTATCAGGGACAAGTCGATTTTCTGAAAGGTAGCGTCACATTTCCAGCCTGGGATATTGCACTGGAGCAGCTACAGGGCACTATCCGCTTTAACAATAAAGGACTGAGCGCCAAAAATATGCATGCGCTGTTACATGGCTCTCCCCTGCAGCTGGATTTAAGTACCCGTTCAAACCCCAAAAAAACACATAACATCCTACAGGTTCAATTGCGCGGAAAATTAGGCTGGCAGGACCTGTTCACTCAATCAATACCCTCGCTGGATCACTACATCACCGGAAAAAGTCACTGGACTGCTAGCCTGCAAATACCGATTAGCCATCAAACCCAAATAACGGAACTGGATTTGCGATCAGATTTAAAAGGCGTTACCTTTAAATTACCGGAGCCTTTCGGCAAAACTGCGAATCAGCCTCGTTTGATCACTATTAAAGTTCGGCCAGACAAACACAATAAGGTGCAAGCCATATTGCAGTATGGAAAAGATGTGAGCGCAATGATGCGAATCACTGACCTCAAGACTTATCCACGATTGGAACGTGGTGAACTCAGAATCGGTACTGGCACAGCACGGCTGCCAAAAAAACCGGGGCTTGCCGTGATCGCACACCTGCCAAGCTGGGAGTGGCCAGCGCCCAAAACGACACAGATTGCTGATTGCCATCGCACCCGTATTGCGTCCCGCACGCAACACCTAAATACCCTGGCGCTGCTTCGTCAGCTTAATCTTAAAATTGATCGATTAAAAGTGGCTAATCAGACGTTTTCAGCGATGAAACTAGACGCAACCCGTCATCACAACAGCCTGCATATTGAGGTCAACAGTAATAATATCGCCGGTCGTATCACCGTCCCGAACCAGCCCGGGAAAAAACGCCCTATTAATGCTGCATTAAAACGATTGAGTATTCAGCATGTACCCGACGATGCGCCAAAAGCACACGAGAAAACAGCCGCTGTTTCTCTCCCCTGTAAAATCCCGCCTGTAGTATTAACTGTTGCTGACTTGCAGGTTAATCATCACAGTATTGGTCGTCTGCGGCTTATTATGATGCCGCACCCCAAAGGCATTCACTTACCAAAGATTGGTTTAAACGGCAAAAACCAGCAGATTGAGGCCAGTGGCTATTGGTGGCAGCACCAAGGTACTGAATACTCTAAGATCAAGGCCACACTACACAGTCCAGCCCTGGGTGAAACCCTGGCCCATTTTGGGTACCCGGCAGAATTGAAAGCCGGTGAAACACATGCAGAACTGCAAGCCGAATGGCCAGATGCCTTACCGAATTTTTCGTTGGAGCGTTTTTCTGGCAACTTGAAATTTCAAATCAAAGCGGGACGCTTACTGCAAATTGATCCTGGTGCAGGTCGCATTTTTGGGCTCTTTGGTTTGCAAAATTTGGTTCGCCGCCTGACACTGGACTTTCGTGACCTGTTTGAATCGGGCCTACGTTTTGATCAGATCACAGGCCAAATACTATTTCAGCAAGGGCAGGCCATCACTGACAATCTAACGATTCGGGCACCGGCTGCACGTATCTCAATCGACGGTCGAACGGATTTACAAAAACGTCTTTATGACCAAAAAATCACAGTGACTCCACAAATTGAGGGGACGTTACCGATTGCCGCCACCCTCGCAGGTGGTCCCGCTGCCGGTGCTGCAATGTTGGTCGCTGAGCGCATCCTGCAAGAGGATATTGAATCTGTCACCAGTTACCATTACACCCTAAAGGGTTTGTGGGATAACCCTATACTGGAGCCGCTGGATAAAAAACCGACAGGCTCGGCACCCCGCCAGGGATTCGCAAGTGATAACTGAGCGAGTAAACCACCGATGTTGATCATGGCTGCTATACAGATGGTTTCTGGCGCCGACGTCACTGAAAATCTGGCGAGTGCAGCCGGATTGCTGGCGCAAGCTGCGGATCGAGGCGTACAACTGGCAGTATTGCCAGAAAATTTCGCCCTTATGGGACGCTCCGAAAGAGACAAGCTTGCACTACAGGAAGCCGAAGGCCAAGGACAGCTTCAGGATTTTCTTGCCGAACAGGCAGCACGCCATCGGCTCTGGTTAATAGGTGGAACCATTCCACTGCGCACAGCTCACGATAAGCATCGAATACGTGCCAGTTGCCTCGTATTTAATGATCAGGGACAGCGTGTTGCCCGCTATGACAAGGTGCATTTATTTGATGTGCAGATGATAAACAGCAAGGAGTGCTATGCTGAATCAGCGACCATTGAAGCCGGTCGCCATTATGTTGTTACTGACACACCATGGGGCCGGTTGGGGCTAGCCGTATGCTATGACCTGCGTTTTCCTGAGCAATTTCGTGCCATGGTCCATCAGGGCATGGAAATCGTGGCATTGCCCGCCGCCTTCACTGCGGCCACCGGTGCAGCACATTGGGAACCCTTACTTCGCGCCCGCGCTATTGAAAATCAATGCTATGTTATCGCTGCCGCACAGGGCGGCCGCCATGTTAACGGTCGCGAAACCTTTGGCAACAGCCTGCTCGTTGACCCGTGGGGGCTCATTCTCGACCGCTGGACATGGGGACAGGGTATCGCACTCGCCAAACTGGATCGTGCTTTTTTGGAAGGCACCCGTCAGCAGTTTCCTGTATTAAAGCATTGTGTACAGTGTGATTAAGCGCTTACAGCACCACTATTGTTGCTACAAAACCAAACAACCCTTGGTTATAAATCGAGGGGCCAACAATCCGGGTCACCTTGAAATTGACTATCGCCGTGGACTGGCTCACCTCCCTGCACATTGCATTGATGTATTTATCAATCATTTTATCGGTACTCCTTCGCCACTTTGGCCGAGATACCATGAAGGCCATGTTCCATCGTGATCTGACAAACCAGATTTCAAGTCCGCTTCGCTACAGGATACCGAAAAACCTGCTCGCGGTACTTCAGGCAGCAAAAATATAGACCGCCTTTATCACAAGCGATTATTTCCGGTAAAAATTTAGCATTATAACAAACAAAACAACACAGTGTTTAGCGATACAAACCAGAAAACTATTAACTTTCTTTCTTGCGTAATAAAAAATAAATTTTCCCTTCATTTTGATGCGTTTCCAGTAACGTATGTCCGAGCTGATCACAAAACTCACTAAAATCCCTTATCGACTCGGGATCTGTCGCGATCACTCGCAATATCTGCCCTCTCTGTAGACTTGCCAGTGCTTTTCTGGCCTTCAGTATAGGCAAGGGACAGTTTAGTCCACAGGTATCAATTTCTGCATCCGCATCAACCATTACCATTAATCTCCCATCCAGCGTTATGATTAAATTTGGAGCTACACCATGATTGAGCTTGCCCGGTCCGTCCTCGCTCATCCAGCCCGACAGGTTCACGCTTCACAGGTACCCGTTGGCGGTGGCTCTGCCACGACCGAAGGTGGATAGACAACTCCGGGCGCAAGCCCCCGCCCAACCGGTGGTTGCGTTTGATGACATTATCTAGCACAGGGCACCGGTCTCATCACGAATACCCCATCTGCATTTTATAGAAATAATATGCCCAATCGCTCACTACCATTATCACTCGGTTTATTGCTTAGCGTATTGACCGCTATGTCGCCATCAGCAGCACAATCTATCTTGCTGCCTGATATCGGCGATCCTGCCCAGGCGTATTTCAGCTCCAACGAAGAACAACAGCTTGGGCTGGAAATCATGCGACGTTTACGCCAGCACGATCGCGTCATAGATGATGTACAACTCAATGAATATATTCACTCGATTGGTCAACGCATCGCTGCTTATACCGACCAGCATCATGTGCCCTTTCAATTTTTCATGTTGCGTGATTCCAGCATCAATGCCTTCGCACTACCTTATAACTTCGTCGGTATCAACATCGGCCTGCTGCTGGCGACCCAGCGTGAAGATGAACTGGCGGGGGTCATCGCTCATGAAATAGCACATATCTCGCAACGGCATATTGTTCGCGCTATTGCCGATACCAGGCGCCTGACACTACCGATAGCCGCTGCGATGATCGCCTCGGCAGCACTTGCAACAGCTCACCCCCAGGCAGGCCAGGCCGCAATGGCTACCACCATGGCCACCAGCGCCCAGCATCAAATCAGCTTTACCCGCGCCAACGAGCAGGAAGCAGATCGTATTGGCATCCAGTTACTGGCCAAGTCTGGTTTTGATCCTGCCGGCATGACTGATTTTTTCCTAAAGATGGAGCGCCTGGCTGGAGGCAGCAATAATAATCAGATTCCGGAAATTCTACTTACCCATCCACGACCTGCAAGTCGCGTTGCCGATACCCGACATCGAATTAATACTCCAGCGCGACAGCGTGGCACACTCCATGACCACAAGGCCTATTATCTGGCCAAGGCACGGGCACGCGTGCTCATCGCTGAAGATACCCATACGCTGCTTCAAAACATCAAAACCCGATTAACCAGGGGCGATTTCAACCATAAAACCGCTGAACGCTATGCCTATACGCTAGCGCTTCGCCAATCGGGTCGCTACGACGAGGCCTGGCAACAAATCAACCGCTTGTTAAAACACGATCCTGACCGGCTTGCTTTTCGTATTGAAGCAGCGGAGATTGCCCTAGCCCAGAATAATCGGGCGCTTGCCTGGAATCTGTTCGAGAAAACGCGACAATTGTACCCTGATGACTTTACCCTAGCGATCCACTACAGTAGAGCGTTAACAATACAGGAGGGTGATCCTGGAAAAGCCATGCGCTTGCTTAGACCTCACCTGCGTCGCCGATCAAATAATTTATTACTGTACGAGACCTACGCGCAAGCTGCACAGCGTGCTGGAGATCGGGTTGCAACCCATGCGACAATGGCTGAATATCATTACTTGAATGGTGAGCAACAAGCAGCTATCGAGCAGCTTGAAATTGGCCTCAAAAAACCGGGGCTTTCACCAAATCAGGAGGCGCGTCTCCGCGCCCGCCTTAAACAGATCAAAGCTGAAGCAGGCACCCGAAATTCATCACCCAAATAAAATTCCTTATCAAACCAGCTCGCTATACCTTGTTATCCCATCAAATCCCAAATCCATGAGAATCTCATATGAGATTCTCATGGCCGAGCCGCTTATAGCAGACTAAACGACCTGTGGGAGAAAAGCTAATCGGCATGCCCGGGCGGACCTGATCGCGCAGGCCAGGCCGCATCACTCGCCTGGATGTATAATGTATGGCTCTATTAAGGCTAATCTATACTACGATCCAGATGTTCATCCCGGGTTTTCAGCGTACTAAGGGTTAATCAGATACGCGCTAATCATGCAAGGTACACAGTGAGCGCTGTGGAATTCGCTACCTCTACTTAGCTAGGAAATTTGTTCAAATGGCCTCCACTCAAAAAAAACTGCCATCCAGCACACCAAAGCACATTTCACCTGGCCATAAAGCCGCTGATCCGGATACTCCACCGGCTGAACTAGCTAATCTGGCACATCAAGAAGTAGCGCTGGCGCGGGTTGTCGCCAAAAATCCATCAGCTCCCAGAGAGTTATTAGCCGAGCTGACAGAATCTGAGGATTCTGCTACCCATCAGAACCTAACGCGCAACCCTTCAACACCCCTGGAAAAATTACGCCAGCTGGGACAGCAATTCCCCGAACAGCTGCTTGAAAATCCGGCGATAGGCGCTTTTCTGCAAAACAATCCCCTGTTTTTTTGTGAATTCCCTGTCACTACATTGCGGCTATTGCTAGATCATAAATCCTGCCCAGCGGGTGTGCTGGCACAAATTGCCACTGTGGATGATGAAGCGCTCTTACTGGCTATTACGCGACGTGCGGATACACCAGCATCGATCATAAAGGCACTACGATACTCACGATATCCCCGTGTGCAGCGAGCCGCCGCCTTACACATTACCCAAACAGGCGATAACCCCCCAACATGGCCGGAACAGCTACAAAAAACGCTTACGGAAATCCTGGTGCCGCTGTCTCAATCGACGACAGACCCGGGTATGGCACTGCTGCGGTTGGGCATCTGGTTCTCCCCTGAATTATGGCATTGGTGCCACCAGGCTGTTCAGCGCACGGTTGCACATTCCGAAGCGTCAGCCACCGCACCTCAAAGCCACGTACCGGCGGGCAGCGATGATGCTGCGCTCCGTCAGGCGATCGCCGAACATGCCCATGTACCGGCGATCGTGCTGGAAAACCTGGCGCTGGCTATTGAAGCAGATATCCGTGAGGCCGTTGCAAGTAACCCCTATACACCGATAGCAACACTGGAAAAACTCGCAGCAGACCAGGACTGGAATGTGCGACGGGCGGTTGCGATTAATCCCAAAACACCTGTCAATGTACTTGAAGGACTGGCACAAGATGAGGATCGGGACGTACGGCGTACTGTAGCCATGCACAACAACGTGTCCAAAAGCATACTTGAATCACTCATGCAAGATTGTGATGAAGATGTCCGTCAAGTTGTCAGTACCCATACTGTAGATTCTGTGAATAACGTGACACTGGAACAGCTGGCTCGTTCAGATGATGCACGACGACGCGCCTACGCCGCAGTACACCCAAACACAACCCGTGCCTTGCTAAGACAGCTTATACAGGATAGCGACTGGAGCGTTCGACGTGCTGTCGCGCAAAATCCCAAGGCACCGGCAAGTATGCTGGAGCGCTTGATGGAGAATGAATCGATACCACTGGTTTGGCAAAGTATTGCCAAAAACCCGAATACCCCATCAGCCTTGTTGGAAAGGCTTTACCAAAGCCAAGACGAGGATATTCATTACGCCATTACCCAAAATCCCAAAACACCGGCAACCCTGCTAGGGCAACTCTCGAAACACCCCAATGAGGACATCCGGCTGCGCGTTGCGGAACACCCCAATACGCCGGCTGCTGCACTAGAGCGGTTATCGGCAGATAGTAGCGAGGATATCCGTTGGTCGGTTGCCGAGCATCCAAATGCGCCAATATCCGCACTGACACAGTTGGCAGAGGACTTGAGTTTAAATGTTCGGCAAGCTGCTGCCATGCACCCTAACATCACAGCAAAAACGCTTGAACGTCTAGCGGAAGATGATGATCGTGACATTCGCTGGACGGCTGTTATGCATCCGAATGTAACGCTGGCCTTACTTGAGCGGCTGCTGGCAGATAGCGATGACGATATCCGCCGTGCTGTTGCCGAGCACCCCCAGGCACCCGCCGCAATGGCACTTGATCGGCTGGCTGATTCGGATAATACCTATCAGCGTGCCTATGCAGCATGCCACCCTCTTGCACCTGTGGCGCTCCTGAAAAAATTGGCACACGACAACGACTGGAGTGTCCGCCGCAGTATTGCCAAAAATCTCAATACTCCACTATCAATTCTGGAGCATCTGGCCAGAAACGACAGCGTTTTTCTGGTTCGCCACGGCATTGTCCACAATCCCAATACACCCACGCGTCTGCTTGAAATCCTCGCAGAGGATATCGACGAAGATGTACGCGAAGCTGTGGCAGAACACATTAATACATCGGCAATGACTTTGGCCAGACTGGCTGCTGATGGCGCTGCAAATGTTCGTCGTGCCGCTGCCGAGCATCCCAATACCCCCCTAATGGCTCTTGAAGGGCTTGTTAAAGACCCTGAGCCGAAAGTACGTGAAGCCGTCGCCTGTAATCCCAATGCTTCACCGGCGCTTTTAGTGTGGCTATCTGCCCGTACCCTGCTTCCCCCTGCTAAAGAAACAGACACGCTGCCACTTTCCCCGGATGATCTAGAATGTCTGGAGCGTTTGGTGCAGGATGACGTAGAGTCGCTGAGTTTCTCCGATCACCCCTCACCCGGGCGGCTGGTGGCACTGCTGAGTTCCTGGGTTCCCACGAGCACCCTAGCAAAGCAAGTGCGCTCTATCTGGTGGGAAGAGCGCTGTGCAATCGCCTTCAACCCTATGACTACTTTGCCCGTTCTCAATAAGCTGGTTGCGGATGGTAATGCCCTGGTTAGAGCAGCTACATGTGAACGATTGGCATCCTCAACCCTGCCTGACCCAGAGGTGCAGCATGAATGACAAAACGGATACATACGATGCATCACCGTGTGGTGGCGTGTTTGATGCGGAACTTTTGCTAAGGCAGGCCCGGAACTATCTGGCATTTGGCGAACAGGTGCATCAATTCATTGCACAATTAAATCAAATCACTCGCGAAAGTACTGACTGGGGCTCAGCCGTCCAACAACATTTTGCCAAGTTCAAGGATGCCATGGCCCAGTCAACCGAAGATCCAGACATCAATCCTGAATTAGCTCGATTATGGACACAAACGGCTGAAATATGGCAACAATCTGCCGCCTCTTTAGGCGGCATCACAACAATTCTGGAAAATAGCCCCCAAAATGAAACCTGGCAAGCCTATCAACATGTACAGAGTGAATATTTCAGTTTGTTGCAAAGTACCGCTCGACAAGCACTTGATCTGATGCAGCAGCGTATTGATCAGCAAGCGGCTTCCAACAAGAAAATTGATAGTCTGCGCAAGTTGTATAATCTGTGGGTAGAGTGTAACGAGGAAACCTATAGTCAAATGTTGCATAGCTCCGATTACGCAGCACTTAATGGCCGTCTGTTAAATGCTCTGCTGGCCTGTTATTCTTCAGGGAAAACCCGATAATGATTAATCTCACGGCAGAACAGATTACAGAAGAGCTACGTATCTTCAGCACCAAGCTAGCGCAAGGGCGCGAAACGCTATCCAGTTTGGGCGACATTACAACCGGCGTATCACCTCGTGATCCCGTCTATCAAGAAGATAAATTGGTTTTATACCGTTATCAACCACGGGTCGAAAAGCCACACCCTGTCCCGTTATTGATTGTCTACGCCCTGGTTAACCGACCCTACATGATGGATCTGCAGGAAGACCGCTCGATGATCCGAGGGTTGCTGAATGCAGGCCTGGATGTCTATTTGGTGGACTGGGGATATCCTGATTCAGATGACCGGTACCTGGGACTGGCCGATTATATTCATCGTTATATCCATCACTGCGTTGATGTTCTGCGTGAGCGCCATCAGATTGATGACATTAATCTCCTGGGTGTATGCCAAGGCGGCTCATTGAGCCTTTGTTTCACATCGCTTTACCCTAAAAAAATACGCAACCTTGTCACCATGGTAACACCTGTTGACTTCCAGACACCGGATAATTTACTTAGCCATCTGGTTCAACATGTGGATATAGATCTATTGGTCAATACCCTGGGTAATCTGCCTGGCCAGTTATTAAACTTCACATTCTTATCGCTCAGCCCATTCCGGTTAGGCGGGCAAAAATACGTTAACCTGGTGGATATCGCCGACGATGTACAGGCATTGAAAGGCTTTCTTAGAATGGAAAAGTGGATTTTCGACAGTCCTGACCAGGCCGGTGAAGCCTTCCGTCAATTTGCCAAAGATTTTTTCCAGAAGAACAAACTGGTCAAAGGCGGATTGATGATCGGTGACAAAGCGGTCAATTTAAGCAACATCACTATGCCGGTACTCAACGTATACGCCGATCAGGATCATCTGGTACCGCCGTCCTCATCCAAAGCACTTGCAAAACATTGTGGCAGCACAGACTATTCAGAATTTTCCTTTCATGGCGGGCATATCGGCATTTATGTCAGTGGTCGTGCACAATGCGATGTACCACCCAAAATTGCCTCCTGGTTACTTGAGCGCTAGCTCAATGGTATGAGACGAGCAAGCTTACGTAGGCTTGTTGGTTTTACCTTTCCGTCCTTTCTCAGATGCGTTTTCTTGTGCTGGAGAGAAAGAAGCCGCATCATCTGTATCACTTGCAGGCTGTGGAGTTTGCTTTGTTGATACATCCCGGGAAAAGGGCGGCGCTTCACTCATCGTAGCAGGCGGCTTTATGTATTCCTCTTGCTTATGAAAATGCCCGCTGACATTTTTCCAAAGCACCAAATTTTGTTCCACCAAATCGGTAATCATCGTCAGCGGATTCTTGCCCATAAAAGTCCGCATCTGTTCCCGAAAGAAATGCTGCTGGTCAACGAAAGCCTGTAGGCTTTTTTCCAGGTAATTACCCATCATCCCTTGCAAGGTATCACCATAAAAACGGATGATATGCGCCAGTACTTCTGTGGTAAAAATGGGGTTGCCCTGCTCTTCCTGTTCGCTAATGATTTGTAACAGAATCCCACGGGTGATATCAGTATTGGTTCGGGCATCAATCACATGAAAGTTGGCACGCTCCAACACCAACCGTTTCACATCCTCAAGGGTGATGTAGCTGCTGACCACCGTATCGTAGAGTCGACGATTCGGGTACTTCTTGATGATGCGAGTTTCGCTCATAACAACACATATAAAAAAAAGCGGCGCGATGCCGCTGGAAAAACAGCCACATCGCGCAATTTAAAACTTAGCGGAAGTAGATACCGCCATTGGGGGTAATATCTTCGCCAGTAATGAAGCCGGCATCCTCAGCAGCAAGGAAGGCGACGGTACGACCAATTTCCGAAGGCTCGCCCAAACGCCCGACTGGAATGGTCGCAACAATCTTCGCCAGTACATCTTCACGAATCGCCCGCACCATTTCGGTGCCGATGTAACCTGGAGAAATTGAGTTGACGGTCACGCCTTTCTTGGCACATTCCTGGGCCAGTGACTTAGTGAAGCCATAAATAGCCGCTTTGGTCGACGAATAATTGGTCTGGCCTGCCTGACCCTTAATACCATTCACCGACGAAATATTGACAATCCGACCCCAACCACGTTCAACCATCTTGGAATAAACCTGGCTGGTCACATTAAAAACGCTGTTCAAGTTCGTGTTGATGACTGCATGCCACTTTTCAGGGGTCATTTTGTGGAACATCGCGTCACGAGTAATACCCGCATTGTTCACCAGAATCTCGACCGGACCCACTTCCGCCTCAATCTTTTTGATAGCTTCTGCGCAGGAATCAAAGTCAGTGACATCGGCAAGGTAAACAGGAATATCCAGACCTTCTGCCTTACGGTCAGCCTGCCATTTGTCTACAGCTTCCTGGCTAAGGCCATTATAATCAACGGCGACAGCCTTCCGACCTTGCTCAACCAGCGACTTGCAAATGGCCGTGCCCAGACCGCCAATACCGCCGGTAACAACTGCAACTCGGGACATAGAGGTACTCCTCAAAAATTATTGTTTATCAATCGTCAAGCAGCCAGCACAATACATTAGCCGCCTATATAATATCCAGGACCCGCTTTCGCCCACTGGTCCCGGACAAGCTTAATTCAAGCAGATAAGTTTCTATGCTTCCATGTAAAGTAATTCAGGGCATATTAAAGCGGAACCCTAAAAATCAGATATAACAGATCCTCACAGGATTGTACCCGATATACAAGGAAAGGTGTGTGAACGTGCAGGGATGGCACTACGATACTGCCTTTCACCTTATAAATGACATGGATACAGCATATTGAAGCTTGCCAAACGCCTTGTCAACCGATTCTGCGTTGCAGAATATCACAACACCTGGCAATGACTGTACTATTGCTTCTTCAGCATTACTATACCGGGTGGTTTGCTCCAATTTTTAGATAATGCCGTCAGGCAAACGGGCCAATGATAGAGTACCTTCGGATCACGCCATGAAGAATAGACGATTATGACAGCGCATCGACGACACGCTATAGCCATCCGATACGCTTCGGATATGATTAGGGCCGCTGCCGCGGGAGGTACGGACAAGGTGGAGCGACCTTACTTGCAGTCGTCCACACCTGGTGCATCGACTTTAATGGAGCAAAAAACTTGATGACACTATCTAGCGGGATATCGCTGATTGGGGGCGGTCATTATTCAATTCAAAATAAAGCAGCAACGTCGTTTGCCAAACACTACAGTTGTTATCACTGACCATAAAAAATCGCTGACTCCGATGATGAGCCAGTCCCTCAAAATTATCCATCAACCAGCCCTTGCTACTGTCAAAAATAGCTATGTCCTTTACTTTCAAAACCTTTTTAGCATTTGGCATAGGGAGTTCTGTCTGGCGCAAACTGATAATCAAAGGACGCAGTGGTGCTGTATAAGCACGTTCCAGTGTTAACAGCATACCCGCTGATAATGACTCCATGGCTACCAACGAGCTACCTGGCGCACCACCTAGAGGGTAGCGCCAAAAACGGCCCTTACTGGTAAACAACTGAATCTGGTCATTGGGCTGCTTCCGTAAAGGCGCTTCGCTTCCAACCAATACGCCCCAACGTGAATCGACGGTAACAGATTCCAACGCCTTGTTAGAATTTCGATAGCTTCGACGATTGTATAACCGTTTTGGTAAAGGATAGTTGCCTCGCCACCGTCCAGCCGAGCTATAGCGAACCAATCTTGGCCTGATTTCAAATGAAACCAGTAGCTGTGTATCCTTTTGCTGTTTGCCAGGGAGCAATACAAGTCCTTCGGCATCGGTATAAGGTGGGCGTAACGGCTGCCCAGACTTATCTCGTAATGGGTATGCTGCAACATGCTGCAAATCCATCAAGCGATGATTTGCATCAAACTGTGGACGAAAATGAAACAGGATGCCTTTATCCGATATGGCATATAACAATCCAGCGTTCTCGTCCCAGGCTAACCCTGATAACCCACACAATCGCTGACCATCCAAATCCATGTCAGGTAATTGCAACGCACCAAGCAAGCGAATACCGGAATAATGATCACCAACATCCACATTATCATTTAATGAAACAGGGATTGCCTTAAAGCTTCGAGTTGCACAGGCACCGGTTTGCAAAGTAAAAGCCAATATAAGTAGCAGCAACAGTCGGTACATAGACACTCCAAATAGAATGGCCCTGGTAACAGCGATAGCACATAAACGGCTTGTTCACGATCCGCAGCACAACCCGGAAAAACCAACAGAAATGATCAGGAACCAATCAAAAACACAGACAGACAATGCCAAACAACTTCTTGAAAATTAAAGCAATTCGGCTATAATGCGCCCTTCCCGGCCAGCGCATGCCTTAAACGCAGATCATCCAGATAGAAAACCAATTGGATGCACCAACCTGGAATTTGGTTGCTGAATATATGCTGAGCACTCTTAATCGATACGGCTTTACACCGAACTATTGCCTGTTTTCAAGGATCCTGGTGTCGCGACAAACGGCTACGGCTGTTCAAGCACGATATTTTATGGCAGGCGCGTTGCCCCCATTGCAGAACGTAGGCGATACCGCTCCAGGTCGTTGTCAACGCCGTCAGGATTATCAGCCCATTGATTAATCCTTCTGGCAAACCCAAAAGGCTATGATGGGTAATCATCATGAAAACCAAGCCGAGCTGCACAAAGGTATTCAGCTTGCTTAAAATCAGCGGCTCGGCCTGAAAACGCTCAATTAGAATGTGATAACCAATTGCGCCTGCAACGATAACAACATCCCGAAAAACAATCAGCACCACCAACCAAACCGGCAACACCTTCAACCAGCCCAACACTATTATTGCCCCTAGCAGCAACAGCTTATCAGCCAGTGGATCAAGTACACCGCCCAGCTCACTTGTCCAGCCATAGTGTTTCGCCAGAAAACCATCCAAAGCATCGGAAAGACCCGCAATAACAAATATCAGCAACGCTCCCCCGTAACTTTCGTCTAGTAACAACCATAAAAAAGGTGCAACCAGCACAATCCGCAAAAAGGTAATCAGATTGGGAATATTATGGGCTTTCAAGGGTAATGGCATCAGCACCACTCATGTTCGAGTTTCGAGACGGTGAGCAACTCACACTCAATTCAACCACAAACCAACAGCAAGCTCACCAGACATGTCCTGCCCTTAAAGCACAAAATCCTGTACTCCAGACAAATTCTATTCTGCCAGATTTACTCCATGTTGATAACAGTATTAAGGCTGCCCATTAAGCGTCTATTTTACGACTTGTCGACCCGGTTAAATTTCAATCTGGAATACCCCGAAAACCACAAACCAGTTAGGTACAAACCCTAATCTGGTTATCAATCTTCCCAATTTACCCGCCTCTTGCCTAACCACTATAGTAACTAACGCTTAGGCTTTAATATTTAAGGCAAGGCATGTTTTAAGCTCAATATCCTGTACCTTAACCGCCAGCCGGATTTGCTGGCGGTTTTTTTATGGATGCTCCGTTGACAGTAACATGACAAACTACTTGCCTGCGGTATTTAGTCGCCACCGCGCATCAACTGAGTAAGCCGCCTTGTCTTCGCTATCCCGCCTTGCGCAAGACTACCCCGCCACCAACCGAAGATCGTCAGCGGTATAATGCCTGGCGTAGCCAATACACCGCCCTGCCCCTTGTTCAGCCAATGGAGTTGCTCGCTTCAAGCAACCTCCACCCTATACCAGAGTATTTATGTTCACCTCACCATTGGCGGGCTATTTCCGACTTGAAACCTAATTCAAAACCTGCAGAGACTGTTATCCTGTAGCCTGGTTCATAAGCATACCGACCACAGTAGCTACGCATTTGGAATTCGCATGAAATACCGGGATTACTACAAAATTCTCAACATCAGCCGTAACGCATCAACAGACGCTATCAAAAAGGCCTACCGCCGTTTAGCACGAAAATACCATCCTGATGTTAGCCGGGAACCCAACGCTGAAGAACACTTCAAGGAAGCATCTGAAGCCTATGAAGTCTTGCGAGATCCTGAAAAGCGTGCTGCTTATGACCGGCTGGGTAGTAACTGGCAAGCCAACCAGGAATTCCGGCCACCACCAAACTGGCAAAGACAAAAACAACGGCCACCGAAACAGCCGTTTGCAGGCAATAATTTCAGCGATTTTTTTGAGTCGCTCTTCGGCCATTCAAGCTTTGGCCATTCGAGTCAACACAGTGGTTTTTCCGGCATGGGCGGCTTTACCGGTCATGATGCTGCCGCTAGCCAAGATAAAACCATAACGATGGAAATTACGCTGGAAGAAACCTTTCACGGCGCCAATCGTACCCTGCATCTCCAAATGCCTAAACGTAATGCCAATGGGCAAACGACTACCCAAACGCGCACATTGAACGTAAAAATCCCTGCTGGAATCACCACAGGACAAAAAATCCGTTTAAGCGGTCAGGGCAACACCAGCAAGCGTGGTGGTGCTCAAGGTGATCTTTACCTGGAAATATCGATCCGTTCACATCCGCTTTATACACTGGAAGGTCGTAACATCATTCTGGATGTACCGCTTACACCATGGGAAGCCGCCCTGGGCTGCAAGATTGAAGTCCCCACACTCGGCGGATCCGTCAGCCTCAATATCCCGGCCAATGCCCGCAGTGGCCAAAAAATGCGGCTACGTGGGCGTGGACTACCCGGGCAGCCTGCTGGTGACCAGCTTGTGGTACTGCAAATCCACAATCCACCTATCAACTCAGAAAAAGCGCGTGAAATCTTCCAGCATATGGAGCGGACACTACCCTTCAATCCACGTGCCCACTGGCACAGTTAATCACAATTTAAATGTGGTATTGACTGCAATTTGCGTGCTACGCTCAACTTACTAATACTCACACTTAGCTTTCAAGGGGGAAATATGCTGGCCAAACTCAGGCAATTCGGCCAGACGGTCAACTTGATTCCAAACACCTCCATCCAGTTTATGGACTTTGGTTTTAACCTCGATGAAACGCGCATTTCACGGGCATTTTTAGTGGAAGCTGGCGCTGACAACCAGCCCCCCTTGTTGACCTCGCTCTACCCCGATACCACTAGCGGTCAATTTATCACCAGCGATGGGCGTACCGCCGAATCTGATCATGTTTATTCCCTCAATGCGGCCAAAGCGTTAGCCATTCTCGAAGATGTTTGGGTTCCCATTCCATTCCTGCGTATGCGCGAGCGCCGTGCTGATGGCTATCACGTATTCGATAACGGCCCTACCAACTGGGCACGAGCGCGCTGGACAGCCTTGCCTGTCACCGATAGTGCGGGCAATACACATCGCGTTACACTCGCGTTCGATACCCGCTTGCTAGACACCCGCAAAGGGCGACCTTATCTTGCCCCTAGTCCACTGGATATGCAGTCAGGTGAGACATTTGCCCTCAGTACCGCTGAGCCCGATACCCACTGGTTTCTGGAGCAACAATGGGTTAATAGGTGGCTACATGAAAGTTTCCACCATTTCGAGCTGCGCCGCCGTGCGCCGCGCCGCGTCGATGAAACCGAATCGCGCACCAATCCCGATGCCCAAGCCGCATGGCTCACGATGCTGACCTTGCTACGGCAAGTCATTCAACCACCGCAACTACGCTTTACTTTTATTGGCGAAGGGGCCTCTGCCCGTCTCAATCAACCCATTGATGTCGATCTGGTGCTGGACATCGGCAACTCCCGCACCTGTGGGATACTGATGGAATCCAGCAGTGACAAACCGGTCGATATGAATGACAGCTACCGTTTGGCCTTGCGTGATTTAAGCCATCCTGAGCGTGTTTATGACCAACCTTTTCCCAGCCGGATCGAATTTGTAAAAAGCAGCTTCGGTAATGAGAAACTGTCGCGCCGCAGCGGTCGCAATGCCTTTATTTGGCCCACTGTCACACGTGTTGGTTTCGAAGCGCAGGCTCTTTCCTATTACAGTCATGGCACTGAAGGCAGCACCGGCCTATCCAGCCCAAAACGCTATCTATGGGACAGCGACCCCCGCTACCACGCCTGGCGCTTTAATGCCGGTTCGAGCGGTGGCAACAGTGGTCCGGTTACGACCGGCCCCTTTGTCGGTTACTTACGTGAAGATGGTGAGGAACTGACCGGCGATGATCCACCAGCGATGACCGCACTGTTCTCGCGTGGATCATTGATGAGCTTTCTGATCGCTGAAGTATTACTGCAAGCGTTCATACAGATCAACTCACCCGCACACCGCTACCAGCGGGTTTACTCTGACGCACCACGTCGCTTGCGCCGTGTCATCCTGACCCTGCCAACAGCAATGCCGCTGGCGGAACGCAAATTATTCAGCCGTCGCGTGAATACAGCTATTCGTCTCACCTGGCAGGCATTGGGTCTTGATCCGAGCCAGGCGCCTGAACCATTCCTGCAATGGGACGAGGCCACCGGTACACAAATCGTCTTCCTCTATAACGAGGTTAAGCATAATTTCCAAGGTGATGCCGCGCTATTCTTTGAAGTCTTTGGCCAGGTGCGTGAAAACTATGGCACATCGCCTTGCCTGCGTTTAGCCAGCATCGATATCGGCGGCGGCACAACCGATTTAATCATTACTGCCTATCAGCTTGAGGGAGGCACAGCGCTAAAACCCACCCAGGAATTCCGTGAGGGTTTTAACATTGCTGGTGATGATGTGCTCTGTGGCCTGATTGAGCGCAATATATTACCTGCCCTGCTGGACGCTATCCGTGATAGCGGCGCCAATAATCCTGAAGAATTGCTGGCACGCTTACTTGGTGCCAATCGTGGCGATCAAGCCGAGCGCGACCGAACCTTACGGCGACAATTCGCGAACCAGATTACCTTGCCGCTAGCACTGGCATTGCTGCAACGCTACGAAAACACCGATCTTAGTGTTGGTAATGAGGCGATAACCTTGCGCCTGAAAGACGTATACCCATTGGGCAAGGCTCCACATGAACAGGTCACTGCATTTCTGGAAACAGCGGTGCATGCCGCTGGAGGTCAGACATTCAAGTTGTCTGAAGTGACCTTCTCCACCACCATGCTGGCACTGGATACGACAGTGCGTCGCATTCTCGGCCAGGTGCTAAGTGACCTGTGCGAAGTTGTACATTTGTATGATTGCGACTACTTACTGATCTCCGGGCGCCCCTGTCGCTTACCGGCAGTACGGGCAGTGATTCTAGCCAAATTACCCGCACCACCGGATCGCATTATCAGTTTACACGCCTATCGGGTAGGCGACTGGTATCCGTTCCGTTCGGTCAGTGGGCGACTGACCGACCCCAAAACCACTGCGGTAGTCGGTGCCATGGTGTGTGCGTTATCAGAAGGTCAGTTGTATAAATTTAATCTGCGTAGCCGTGATCTGGGCATGCAATCTACTGCCCGGTTCATCGGCCTGCTGGAGCAGACCGGTCAACTCAAACACAACAATGTGCTGTTTGCCAACATGGATCTGGAGAATCGCAAAGCACGTTTACCCGAAGCCACATTTGATTTCTATGCACCGGTATTTTTGGGCTTCCGGCAACTGAACGTTGAGCGTTGGCCTGCCTCACCGTTATACCGCACCACGTTCACTCACCCGCGTGATGCCCGTGCCAAGGCCTTGCCATTCAGGGTCACACTGGAACAATCGACTGATGAAGCTGTCGATCTGGATTTCAAAATCACCGATATCATTGATGCGGATGGCAACCAACAACCCGGTGGAGTCGTTACGCTCAAGTTGCAAACGCTTAAAGATGACTACGGTTACTGGCTAGATACCGGTATTTTCTCCATTTCCGCTTACAGCAGTGACCCATAGCCCAATGATGAGTCGCCATTAATCATTCAATACCGGAATCTCATGAGAAGCAACATGACGGACGTTCCGCTGCATCCTAGCCTCCATAAACTCAGTATCGCACCGCGCCGGCTATTACGCTTGTCTGGTTTTCTGATCTTCTTGGTTGCTGCAGGCACCTTGCTGTATCTGATGGTTACTGCAATGACATCGGGGAATCTGGCCAGCCTGTTAATGCTTGGGTTAGGCGGGATCATGATTTTACCGCTAATCCTCGTGATGGGATTGGTATTGCGGTATCTGGATTGTCGGCTAGGACGACAAATGAGCATCGCCAATCAGTTATTACAGAGACATACAGCCATTAACGCTCGCCTGACACCAACCGGTATCAGCAACAAACAAGGAACGCTCATGGCGCTGCATCCAACGGATCAATCGATAGTGCCAAAAGAACCCCTGTTCGCGCTGATTAATCCCTCATTCCGCTGGAGCCGCCCGCCACAGCAGGAAATAAACGTCAGTCTTTACTGCCCGGCACTACAAGCTGACAATGACATCGTAGCCCTTCAAGGCAATCAACAGGCGCTGCTAGGCAAACTGGTGAGCTGGCAAGGCTACGCACGGCACATGCAGACCATGATGGGTATCATGCTTCTGATAATCATCATCACCGCTGGAATACCCGGTTATATGGCGTTCAAAGGTTACCGCACCTACCAACACGCTCAACAGGGATTACAGTGGGCTAAAAACAGTACCCACTGGCTTCAGGCATCCGGCACAGTGCAACACAACAAGCTGGCGACCGCTAAAATCTCGAAAGGTAAAATACGGGTGCAAGGCTACCGGCCATACTGCACTTTTGCGTACACGGTAGCGGATACCGTACAACAAGGTGATCAATTGTTTTTCTGTAACCACCCCATTGCAGACCGCCAAACCGCTGAAAGCTGGCTAAAAAAATATCCGGTCGGTCAATCCATCACGGTATATTACAATCCTGATGACCCGACGCAAAGCGTACTGGAAGCTGGCTACACCATTGCCTGTGAATCCCTTATTCATAGAGCAAAGACCGGCCTGCTGTTTATCGGTGGGCTTGCTGTGCTTTTACTACTGATCATCGCTATTGTGGTCCGGGAATATCGAAAACAGCGGACGTTAGGTTTGACCCTGCAAAAAAATCAGTTGGATTCCGCATAATCAAGACGCAAACGCCATTGCACTTTCCATTATGATCCGCCTTTCCTGAACAGCGCCGACAGTGAGTATGTAAGACCATGACGAACAATGCCACGCTCAGCAGTGATTGTGAAACGCTAAAACAGGCTGGTAATGAATTTCTAGCGTGGCTGGATGACCACAGTGAGTGCATTCGTCAGGAAAAAGCCGGACTGACCAAGGAATTTCGTCGTCTGGTGACACAGGCACGACGACTGGAACAAGCCGCACAACGACCGATGTGTGTCGGTGTTTTTGGCCCCAGCCAGTCGGGTAAGTCCTATCTGGTTTCAGCGCTGGCCCGCAAGGGCAATGCCCCCTTGCTAGCTGACTTTTCCGGTCAAAAAATCGATTTTATCCGCGACATTAATCCCGAAGGCGGACGGGAGTCCACCGGATTGGTAACACGTTTCAGTTTATGCCCAGGAACCGGTGTGACACCGAGCGCACCGGTACAGATGCGGCTACTCACTCAAACCGATCTGGTCAAAATCCTGGGCAACACCTATTACGCCGATTGCGACCACAGCGATGATGATCCGCTGACACAGGCCCAGTTAACACAATGGCTGGACGAACTCGCGTCAATCGCACAACCCCGGGCCGTTGATCCACTGACCGCTGAAGATGTTTTTGATTTACAAGCATACTTTGAACGCTATTTCAAAGGGTACGAACGCATTCGCCTACTGCGGCATGGCTACTGGGAACAGGCTGCCCAGCTCGCTCCCCGTTTACCGATTCAACATCGTGCCAGATTATTCGGCATTATCTGGGGCGACATAGAGCCCTTCAATCAACTTTATATCCGTCTTTACCAAGGTTTGCAGCGTCTCAATTTTACGGCTGATGCCTGTGCCGGACTAGACGCATTGTTACCAAGGGAACAAAGCCTTATCGATGTCCAGACATTGAAAGGTTTAGGCCATGGTAGTGGTGAAACCTTGGTACTCAAAACGGCTCAAGGCGCGCAAGTCACATTGCCACGTAACGAAGTGGCTGCGCTCATTGCCGAGCTACGAATCGTGATTAGCGAAAAACCCTGGGACTTTTTTGAACACACTGACATGCTGGATTTTCCAGGTGCGCGTTCTCGTGAGCAGATCAAGGAATTACCTGATTTTCTAAAAAGCACTGACGCACTGCAAGGGTTATTCCTCCGTGGCAAAGTGGCCTATCTGTTTGAGCGCTACTGCGCCGAGCAAGAACTGACCAGCATGTTGCTGTGCATAGGCCCAAGCAATCAGGAAGTGAAAAGCTTGCCTGAAATGGTACATGACTGGATCAGCAGCACTCATGGCCTAACACCCGCGCAACGTGCCAATCAACCCACAGCATTGTTTTTGGTACTCACCAAATTTGATATGGAATTTGAGGAAAAAGCGGGTGAACGCTCACCAGAAGGCCGCTGGATTACCCGCCTGGAAAGCTCATTACTCAACTTTTTCGGCAAGCAATACGAATGGCCATATCGATGGGATAACACAGGTGTTTTCCGCAATAGTTATTGGCTGCGTAATCCTAACTTTAAAGCCAAACATATCTTTGATTACGATGAGGCAGGCCGAGAAACCGGCATTCGACCGGGTGAACGCAAGCGAATCGAGATGTTCCGGCAGGCGTTTTTGCAAGATACTCGTGCCAATGCTCATTTTCAGGCACCGGAACAAGCCTGGAATGCTGCCTTTAATCTTAATGATGGCGGCATTACCTATCTTGCCGAAAATTTGCGCCCACTGTGTAATCCTGCGCTGAAACAGCAACAATTAACGGGACAAATTGCACGACTACGCGAGCAAATGGTTGAGCGTATCAGCCATTACTATGTCAGCGACAACCCCGAACAGGAAGTTGAAAAGCGCCTGGAAACAGCCCGACACGTTGCAAGCAGCCTGATCGATTGCGCTGGCAAACAACGCTTTGGAGAATTATTACGTGCCTTGCAAACCAACCGTGATGAACTGGAAGAGATTTACTACCGTATTGAAACGCGATTACCCGATGAAACCCAAAATATTGGTACACCCACCATTGGGACAGCGGTAGACACACAAAAGATGAAACAGCTGCTAGGACTAAAGATCGCTGCCGGCGATGCGTCCGAAGACGCAGTATTTCGCAAGGATGATGCAGCCCTGTTTGCCCGCGAAGCCGTCACAGAATGGATGCAGGATCTACAAGACCTGAGTAGCGACAAAGCCCTCTGTGACTATTTTCAGATACCGGAAGTGCTGATGGCAGAACTAGTCAAGGAATTGATCAGTGGTGCACAACGGATGGAATTAGAGAAGCATATTATAAAGCGGGTTCGGCAAGTCACCGGTTTCCGCATGAAATTCGAGCAGATCGTAGCACTGCCGGCGCGGTTGACTGCCAATACATTAAACCGCTATGTGGACTTTCTGGGTTACGACATGCTGGCGCCCGAACAACGACCAGCGTTACCACTAGCCAACGGCTCCCGTCCTGTATTTCCACCAAAGGCCGTACCACACAATGGCCCGCAACTTAACGAGCAACAATCGACCTACGATCAGGATTACTACACTGACTGGATTCGTGCTTTTCTCGATCTGGTGGAAAAAAATACCCGATTTCGTGATGGCGTAGCGGTGGACATCGCTGCAAACCAACGTCTAGGAACATTACTGGCACGCTTGCAACCAGCGACCTAAGCGTGCAAAAAAGGCATAAAGCTGGGTGGGCAGCGCAGATTATGTGTAATACATGTGCAATAAATGAGCAACTGAGATCATTGCATAAAGCCGCCTGGTGCTATCTGACAACGGTTTGCGTAAGCCCTGCCTATAAAGACCCTGTTATATACGTCATACTTGGGTTTTAAGCTGTATCCGCTTTAAATACAGGGCACTTTATCCGCATAATCAGAAAGATTTTGCAGACAAAAACAGACACTATAAAAAACGAATCGAACTACTTTCGCACCCATATGGTTTTTTCTGGAGATCATCATGTCCACGCTTTCGGTTCACGTCTCGGAGGATCCTAACCGCCCATTAGGACATGCTATCGTGACCATTCATGGTCTACCGCGTACGTTGAGAACCTTTGAATTTGCACTAAATCGCCGCGGATTTGCCGCCAACCACCTCGGTCTGGGCGGCTGGCAAGGTGCGGAATGCTGGCTGCAACCTGAGGAAGCCTGGTACAGCATTGACCATGCTCTTAAATTTGTTATCCCGCCTGACCTGACATTCCAACTCGAAAACATGCCTTATCAGCTCGCAGTACGTGGCCAAGGGCTGGCAAATGTATTGACTCTCACTGTCGTCTGGCCAGTGGAACTCGATATTGAAAAAGGCACAACCGGTCATGAGCGGCATGTGGTGGGCGGTACCAAGGTTGAATCAAAACCCAAAGTACTACCAGAAATCCAGACTATATTACCTTCATCTGAAACGGATAACGCAAACATACCCATCATGCCGGAACTACCGGTGCCTGCGCTGGACACCCACCCTACTGGTGTGGATGATGGGTTCGCAACACGTCCTGCACCACCGAGACAGCCGAAAAAAAACATTACACCGGACAATAATGCGCCGGTATCAAACACTGTATCGCCAACCCAAACACAGCAATCAGAAACCCCGGCTGATAACAATACATCTACCGATAGCGAGGATGAATCAACACAAGTTGCAAGGCGGCCACTACAAATACACTCTGTGGATTTTGCAGCGCCTAATGACTCAACAGCAACACAAAAAATATCCGGTCGCCTTGTACCACCGCCGGAAGATCGGAATGAACGGGTTTTTGGCGCTCCAGACAGCATGTCAGCCGATCCACTGGCAAAGCCTGCATCTGAAGATGATAAACCTACCCGTGTCACATTACCCCGTCATAAAGCTCGATTGATAGGGTTAATCGCTAAAGACAACGAACCCACTCTGGCAAGGCCACCCCGCCAGCCAGAACCAAAATCCACCCTCCTCCCCAAAATGCCTGCGTCTTCGTACAGCCAATCGGGTATATGGATCGGGGTGATCTCAGTTGTACTTGTGGGGGCAGTCATCGGTACCGGCTGGTGGTGGTTTAACTATGGAATGAACCAAACAAGCCCTGCGGGTATCAAGAATCCACAAGCTCCCGATGACACATATACACGTACTGCACCAGAGCCCGTGCCGGCACCGGAACCTGTCCCTGCGCCAGAACCTGTACCTGCACCAGAGCCGGTGCCGGCACCGGAACCTGTTCTAACACCAATACCCAAACCTGTCCCTGCAGAGCCGGTGCCGGCACCGGAACCTGTGCCTGCACCAGAGCCTGTACCTGCACCAGAGCCGGTGCCGGCACCGGAACCTGTGCCAACGCCGATACCCAAACCGGAATCATCCGCGCCGCCTGATAAACGCCAAGAGCAATTCACCCGCTCATCGCCTAACCAATCAAAATCGGCTCAACCGGATTCAAGACCCAGCCTGGAAGACACATTAGAATTGGAATTTGACCCGACATTACAAGAACTGGAAAAAAATCTCCGCCATAAATCCCCCTAGTTAACATTGGGCCATACAACACACGGCTTCACCCGATCTACCCTAAATCAATACAAGAGAATGTTATTCATGAACTATTCACTTATTGGTGCTTTATCTGTGCTATTTGCTTTGGCAACCCCGATTAACACAGTGGCCAAGGAAGATCCCATCGGTATAGTCACCGGTTCTAAAACCGGTACTTATATTCAGTTTGGCCAGGATATTGCCAACGTTGCCAAAACCGTGGGTTTAAACATTATGGTTAAGGATTCACAGGGTTCAATTAACAACATCAAGCGTATTAACAGCAAAGAGAATGCAGCTTTTGGCATCGTGCAATCCGATATACTCGGTTTTCTCACCCGTTCCAAACTCTTGGAATCACGACAAGTCGCTAGCCAGTTACGCTTGATCTTTCCATTTTATAATGAAGAGGTCCATCTGTTTGCCAACAAATCGATCAAGTCATTCAGTGATTTACAAGGTAAACGGATTATTGTCGGTACTGAAGGCAGTGGCACCTGGTTGACAGCGATCAACCTGTTGCAACTTGGCGGCATTACATCTGCCAAGCGCATACACCAACCGCCACTGGAAGGCGTTACGACCGTACTCAAAGGCGAGGCTGACGCCATGTTTTATGTGGCAGGCAAACCGGTCAAACTGTTCTCCAAGTTGAGTACATTAGCGAAAAAGCCTGATTTTGCTCCCTTACTGGCTAATACTCACTTCGTGCCACTTAACGACCCACGCATGTTGACTGAATATCAGCCCGCTGAAATCAGCCCAAGCGATTATTCCTGGATGGAAGATACGATACCGACTATCGCAGTAAAAGCTGTATTAATGAGCTTTGACTTTTCTGCACGGCAAAATGCCTACTCCAGAAAACGATGTCGGCAACTAGAGTTGCTAGGGCAAGCAATCCGCGACAACCTTGACTCACTGCGAAAAAAGGGTCACCCCAAGTGGAAAGAAGTCGATCTCGATGAGAAAGTGGGTACATGGAAACTCGATACGTGTTCACGTAGTAACAGCAGCGATCATGAGAAAAAAAGTAATAAGAGCAATGATATTGATATCACACAGGAACTAAGGAAGGCATTTTGAATGCTTTTGGCGATTTAATGGCACAACGCCAATAACTCAACAAGCTTTTGCAGGATAAATTGAATGACAAAAATCACTGCTGTCCCATTAAGAGGCAAATAAAGAAGCCTGAAAACTCTCTGGCTTGATACAATGAGTTCACCACAAACCATTGAAAACCAAAAGAGGAATCAGGCTATGGCACATAATAACACGGTATTTCCACAACTGCTCAAATTAGTTCCGGGACATGAGTTTGAGTCTCTCGCAAAACAACATCATACGGGGCGGTCTTTTCGAAATGCTTCGCGTTGGTCTCAGTTTGTGACTTGTCCAGAATAAACAGTGACAAGCCTTATCAGTTATATGAGTTGCTGTTTGGCACGCTGTTGTCGCGTTGCCAATCTGTTGTTCCGGGGCACAATTTTCGATTCAAAAACCCGTTATACTCGCTTGATGCCACCACGATTGATCTGTGCCTGAACGTGTTTCCGTGGGCAGATTTCAAAACAACGAAAGGCGCAATCAAGCTCCATGCCGGACTAAATCATGCAGGCTATCTGCCAGAGTTTGTGACTGTCACGGAAGGTAAAAAACACGACGTAACCGTTGGTCGAACACTCCAGTTTCCAAAAGGCAGTATTGTCGCCATTGATAAAGGTTACAACGATTACGAATGGTATAAGGAACTGACAAATAAAGGAGTTTTCTTCGTAACAAGACTAAAAACCAACGCAAAGCATCAAGTTGTTGAGCGCCGACAAGTATTGAAAAGCAAAGGGTTGACCGGCGATCAAACCATTGAATTTATGGGCTTGCAAACAGCGAAGAAGTGTCCAATTCGATTAAGGCGCATTGGTTATCGAGATCCTGAAACAGGTAAGCACTATGTGTATCTGACCAATAATTTTGCACTGTCTGCCAAGACGATTGCCGACATTTACAAATCAAGATGGCAGGTGGAACTGTTCTTTAAATGGATCAAACAAAATCTCAAAATAAAGTCTTTTGTCGGTACGAGTAAAAATGCGGTCTTAACGCAAATCTGGATCGCTATGTGTGCTTACTTGTTAATAGCTTTTTTAAAATTCCAGTCAGCTTTATACAAAAGCCCGCAGCAAATTCTTCGAATATTGCAGCTAAATTTATTCGAAAAACGGGATCTGACCGCATTGTTAAGGGGAGACCCCGGCGGCCTACAGCCTCCAGGTATTAATCAGATGATATTATTGTGAAAGTTAACGGGACAGCAGTGGCCTTAGGTAATATTCCCTGGTGGCTTTTGATTAATTTTATTTTTGGAGTTATTTATGCGCATACTGGCAAACACTGTCCTTATCATTTTCCTGGCACAATTGATTGCCTGTGACACAGAAGAAAAAGCTCCCGAAAAAGACCACATTCGCGGAGTAAAAACCTTGAAAATAAGCGAAATCGAAAATACCATCACTCGTCGTTATCCCACCAAATTACAATCCACCGATGTTTCAGCTTTGTCGTTTGAGGTCAGCGGGCGATTGCAAGAATCGCATTTGCAAGTGGGACAAGCGATCAAAGCGGGGCAAGTGTTGTTGAGCTTAGACCCTACGTCGCTGAATTTGGCAGTGGAAACGGCTCAAGCGTCTCTTCAGCAATCTTTGGCATCGGCATCGGATGCGGTCAGTGACTTGAAAAGGCAGCAGTCGTTGCATAAACAAAACATTGTCAGTCAGGCCAAGGTAGATAGAGCCGAGACAGCCAGAAAAATTGCACAAGCACAGGTTCAGCAGGCGCGTAAACAGGTAGAATCGGCAAAAGACAATCTGGCAAAGGCCAAACTGATTGCACCATTTGATGGCATTATCGGTGCGATTAATGCGGAATCGTATGAAATGATTAATCCGGGAACAACCGTTATTTCTCTGTATAAACCCGATCATTTTGAGGCCAAATTTGGCGTTTCTTTGGATATGGTGAATCATTTGGCTGTGGGCGATCCTGCGTGGATTGAAATCACTGGTAGCCCGCGCTTACAAGGGGTTGTCAGTGCAGTAAGTGCCAATGCCGATACGGTTTCGAGCTTTCCAGTGACCGTCAAACTGACAGAAACCAGCCCCAGATTAAAATCTGGCGCGGCAGTGGAAGTCGTATTGACCGTGAAAGTCAACGAAGCGCTCACTTATCCCTTGCCGCTATCGGCGTTAATCATCGAAGGCGATGTCGATTTCAGTAAAACCCTTCAACAAGAAACCATGAATGCGGAGGTGTTTTTGTATGATCCCAATAGTCAAACAGTAAAGCGACACAAGGTGGCTTTGGCAGGCATCCAAGGAAATGAAATACTGATTTCAGAAGGACTTAACATCGGCGATCGTGTTGTCGTCGCGGGCATTCCTTTTCTACGGGATGGTATGGCCGTTAGTCTGTTGCCAACGAGTCAGGAGCAATAATATGGAAGTATTAACTCGATTTGGCATTGATAAATCCCGTTTTACCATATTTATGATGCTGGTCGTAATTTTGATGGGGGTTTCTGTCTATTTTAACCTGTCAAAACGTGAAGATCCCGCAATTACCATTCGCACGGTTATGGTGAGCGCCATGTATCCCGGCATGTCACCAGAGCGCGTGGAAGATTTGATTGTTGACCCTATCGAACGCAAGGCACGTGAGATCAGTGAAGTGGAAGACATTAGATCGCTGGTTTCCACGGGTAATGCGATGGTGTCTTTGGAATTAAGCGAGTCCATTCCTACAGCACAACTAACACAGGTCAAGCAAACGATTCGCAATAAAATGTCTGAGGTGACTGGTGAATTGCCAGAAGGCACCTCAGGTCCTTATGTGAATACCGATTACGGTGATGTCGTTATTGCCTCTATTGCTGTAACGGGTGATGGCTACAGCTATGCCGAGCTCAAAGCATCCGCCACCGCACTGCGGAAAAAGCTTTATACCGTCAAAGGCATAGGTAAAGTATTGTTATTTGGCGAGCAAAAAGAGCGTATCTGGCTAGATATTGACTCTCGCAAACTCGCTACTGTCGGCGTGCAACTTTCTCAATTAATCAATGACTTGCGTGCTCAAAATATTATTTTACCCTCGGGGAATATTGATGTTTCCGGTACGACGCTCAACCTCGAAGTCAATGGTGATTTTGCCAATGTTACAGATATTGAAAATCTTCTAACCCATGTACAAGATAGCAATACGCTGATTCCATTAAGGGACTTGCTTACGGTGCGTCGTGGCTACGAAGAACCACACAAAACCCCTATTTATTTCAACGGTAAACCTGCCATTGTGCTTGGGGTACAAATGTCTGATGGTCAAGATATTCAAGTACTGGGCAAAAACTTGCAAGCGGCGGTTGCTGAATTTGAACCAACTCAACCGTTGGGTATTAGTTATGATTATTCTACCTATCAAGAAACAGATGTCACTAAGTCCATCAACGATGCACTTTCCAATGTTATTCAAACCATTGCGGTGGTGCTGTTGGTACTGGTGATATTTTTAGGCATACGCCCGGCGTTAATTGTTGCCTGTATCGTACCATTTACGGTGATGTTTGCCCTTATCGCTATGGGCTATATGAATATTGAGCTACATGTCGTTTCTATTGCAGCTGTCATTATTGCTCTGGGGCTACTGGTGGATAATGGATTGGTCATTGTCGAAGACATACAGGGTCAGATGAATAATGGGGTTGATACCAGGACAGCTGCACTGAATGCCAGCAAACAATTTGGTGTACCACTCGCAGTGGCATCAATAACCACAGTGGCCGCATTTTTACCGTTGTTATTAATGGAAGGCACCAGTGGCGAATACGCCTTTTCTTTAGGTGCGGTGGTCGGCTTGATGCTACTGGGTTCTTGGGGGACAGCACTGTATTTTTTACCGGCGCTGTGTGTATGGTTTGCCAAACCCAAAACGAAAAAATCGGGTGAGAAGCCCTCTTTGCTTGTCAGAATGTACGGTGTGATAGTGCGTAAAGCATTGTCGATACCCGTACTGGTAACGCTCATATCTTTTGGCCTTACCGCTGCTGGCCTGTCGCAGTTTGCCAATGTTAAGCAGGAGATGTTTCCCATCAGTGCCCGTGCACAATTTTTGATTTATATGGATTTGCCTAAGGGAACCTCTATTTCAAAGACTGAAGAAGTCGCCCTAGAAATAGAAAAGTGGTTGTCTGATAAAACGATAAATCCTGAAATCAAAAACACAACGACCTATGTCGGTGATGGCGGTCCGAGATTTTACTTGGCACTAAGTCCAGCAGATCAGACGCCATCAAGTGCTTTTGTCTTGGTCAACACCAATGATTTTGAAGGGGCATTGGCGGCAAGTAATCGTGCTCGACAACATTTGTATAAAAACCACCCGGAAGCGCGTTTCAAGGTTAAACACTTGTCGATGGGTGGTGCGGAATCGGGCATTATCGAACTGAAAATTTCAGGTCCGGATGCCAACCAATTATTGGCGATAGCAGCACAGCTAGAGGCCAAATTTGCCGAAATCCCCAATATCATTCAGAACGAGAATGATTGGGGCAATAAAGTTTTAAAATCCGTGGTTAATATCGCCCAGGACAAAGCCAGAGAGCATGGTGTTACCTCGCAAGACCTCTCCAAAGCATTGGATGCCTATATCTCCGGTGCTACCGTATCAACATTTCGTGAGGGTGAGAAAGCTATCCCTATCGTCTTGCGCGGGGTAAAGTCATCGCGCGATAGTTTGGAAGATCTGGCTGGCCTCACGATACCTGTAAACGGCAAACTGGTTTCACTCAATCAAGTAGCAGAGCTCATACCCACTTACGATGTCTCACAAATGCGTCGTGAAAATCAACAGCGAACCATTACAGTATCTGCAAAAAGCACGGATTTATCTGCGTATGAAATGTTGAGCTTTATTCAGCCGACATTGGATAACCTTGACTGGTCAAGCGGGTATTCATATGCAATAGGTGGCGAAATTAAAAACAGTAAAGAGTCTAATGAAATGCTGGCAAGTGGCATGGGGGTTGCCTTAGTAGTCATGCTGACAGCATTAATTTTTCAGTTTAATTCGGCACGTCGTGTTGTGCTAATTTTTATGACGATTCCGCTAGTCATGATTGGTTCGCCGCTGGCGTTACTGCTTACCGGACAACCCTTATCATTTTTTGCGACCCTGGGACTGATTTCGCTGGCGGGTATTATTATTAACAACGCTATCGTGTTAATTGACCAAATTGATTTAGAAATGCAACATTTGACTCTGCTAGAGGCGATTATCAGTGCGGCGGAAAAACGTGTCACCCCCATTATGTTAACCACTTTAACCACCGTCATGGGCTTAATCCCAATGGCGATTTCTGGTGGTGCTTTGTTTGAGCCGATGGCGATACTGATGATTGGTGGTATATCGTTGGCATCAGTGATTTCACTGTTTTTTGTACCATCTGTTTTCCTGCTGTTTTTTCGGTTTGAACACAAACAAATGGAGAAAGCAGTGCCCTCAGCAGGAGATATATCATGAGATTCAGATTTTTTGTTAATGGCTACAAGTGCCTGTTTGGTATCGTGCTGGTTTTATTGCTCGGTGGTTGTTCATCGTATCGGCAAGGCAAGATCACGGCGCCGGATGTTGGTGAGACGTGGGCGGGTGGCAAGCAAGCGATTTTTTCCTCCGAAGCGGCACACGTCAAATCAAAATGGTGGGAGGACTTTAATAGTCCCGGGTTAAACACCTTGGTCGAAAGAGCCTACAGTCAAAATTTGACATTGCGCATCGCGACATTGCGTATTTTACAGGCTCGCGCCATGTTAAATGCCGTGCGTTCAGAACGCTATCCCTCGATTAATTCGAGCAATAGCATTATGCGTACAAAACCCAGCGGCAATGCTCAAATGACCGATAAAGCGTTGACCAGCTATCAGATGAGTCTGGATTCGTCGTGGGAAATTGATCTGTGGGGCCGTGTCAAACAAAACATAACCGCTGCTAATGCGGAGCTGAATAACTTAGATGCAGCCTACCAAGATGCGGCATTGTCTATTGGAGCTGAGGTTGCATCCGCTTATATCAATTACGTGGTATTACAAAAGCAAATTAAATCAGTTAGCGCCAATATTGCATTGCAAAAACAATCGCTACGCGTTGCTAAAGCCTTATTTAAAGAGGGGGAGAACACAGCACTGGATGTGCAACAAGCACAAGCTATTTTGGCGAGCACGAAGGCATTGATACCCAATTTAGAGCGTAGTAAAAATCAAATACGCAATGCTTTAATTACCCTATTGGCACTGCCACCGACCGAGATTGATAAGCTACTGCCCAAAGGCAATGTCAAGCTGCCGATGCTTGCTAAAACGGTACCTATTGGGACGCCGGTGGAGGTGTTAAGACGCCGCCCTGATATTCGTCAAGCCGAGTGGTCTGCCGTTGCCGCAGCAGCGCGGGCGCAGGCGGCGCATTTGGAGCGTTATCCGCGAATCAGTCTGTCGGGTTCAATTAATTTACAGGTTACTGACGGCGTTCCTACCCTCTTTGGCGGCGGCCCGGGAAAATTGTTCAGCAAAGACAGTTTGGGTTTTTCTTTTGGCCCGTCAATTTACATTCCTCTGTTTAATGCAAAGCGTTTGGAAAATAATTTGTTGGCACAGGATGCAGCTTTTCAGCAGTCTATAGAAGCCTATCGTCTTGCCGTATTTCGCGGTTTACAAGACGTGGAAAACGCACTGACAGCACTGGCGCAATCTCGGGCACGCTATCAACATCTGCGAAAAAGTGTCAAGGCCTATAATAAGGCCTATAGTATCGCCAAAGTCTTGTACAAGGAAGGCGAAGGCAATTTCCAGAATATCATTGACACGCAACGCCAACTCATTGATCAGCAGCAGACTCAATTCGCTGAACAAGGCAATATTTCCTTGGCACAAATTTCGCTGATTCGTTCGCTGGGTGGTGGCTGGGTACCTGAGGAAGGGGAGCGGCTGGACGAGGCAACCAAACCAGTCGTTAAAAAGCCGAGCCCCCGGCTGGTCAACGTATCTTGAGCTGCCTAAATAATGTCATGGTGAACATAGCCAGGCACAAACACAAGTATTTGTTATCATTGCTGCTGTTGCTTATTGTTGTTGAGCCGTTTATCAGCAACGCTATGCTGGATGATATACTGTTTGAGGGCTTTTTCGCGTTGGTGCTGCTATTTGGTGTGACATCCAATACTTACAAGTTATTTCGGTTGCATCGATTGAATCTGTTGTTTGTTTTGGTAATCCCCGTTGTTTGCATGCGATGGTGGGGATTGTTTACGGAAAAAGAGCTTGTGTCAGCGGTCGCACTGCTGATTTACGTGGCATTTCTGTTGATTTCGGTACTACTGATACTGAGCACGCTGATGAGTCCCGACACGCGCATCACCACTGATACCATTTGTGGTGCATTTGCCGTTTATCTGATTATCGGCATTATCTGGGCTATTTTGTTTGTGCTGCTGGAAATGTGGGTGCCGGGTTCTTTCGATTTGCCTACGGCTTCTCAAGAAAACGGTCTGCAACGGCTAATGGGTTTTAGCCTTGCCACGCTGACTACCGTGGGATACGGTAATGTTGCACCTGCCACTGCCGGGGCTGATGCCGTGGCGTTGATAGAGGCTGTCGTCGGGCAAATTTATATCGCTGTTATCATCGCCCGCCTTGTATCAATTCAAGTGATGCAATCCACAAAGCAATCGGAATGAGCACAGGGAGCATAAGATTTTAGTATTTTTTTATAATAATATTAGGGCACTATTAAACATAAAAAACGACGTGCTTATATAATGCTATAGCAGAGAGATAAGTCCACTTGATACAATCAGTTCACCACAAACCATTGAAAACCAAAAGAGGAATCAGGCTATGGCACATAATAACACAGTATTTTCACAACTGCTCAAATTAGCTCCGGGACATGAGTTTGAGTCTCTCGCAAAACAACATCATACGGGGCGGTCTTTTCGGAGACCCCAGCGGCCTACAGCCTCCAGGTATTAATCAGATGATATTATTGTGAAGGTTAACGGGACAGCAGTGGACAAAAATAATGATTATGGAACCCGCCTGTCACAATACGATTACTCTGCTCTATTAACTACCCCCAGTGATCTGGATGTTGTTGCTAACGCCAAAAAAACTTAACGTTTTCCAGCTGCAAGGAGCCATGAAATGCGTCCCATACTGACGATCCTGGCCGTGATGCTGGCGACTGCGACAGGTATGGCATATGCTCAGGACAGCCCACCCGATGCACACCTGAAATTCTCTGGCTTCTCGGTTGGCCTGTTTATCGGCTATAACCATGGACAGGGTATTCTGGACTTCCAGAACAAGCAGTATCACTTCACCATCAAAGGCATTAATATAGCAACAGCAGGCTTTTCCCGGGTGGATGCCATCGGCCAGATTTACCAGTTACGCGATATCAAAGACTTTGCAGGACACTACATGACCTTTGATGTTGGTTTTACCTTGTATCAAGGTGGTGGCAATACGATGCTGCGTAACGATAAAGGTGTTGTACTGTACTTGCAAAACCTTCAAAGTGGTGGCGTATCTATTGTGCCGGATTCACCTGTTACGCCTGATAACCAAACCAAACAGCGCACCAAAAATCATCCTGACTCTATTGAGCGCTAATGCTGATAACCGGATGGCCAGAAGATGATTGAACAAATCCTGCTTTGTAGCGATTCACTGGACGGCATGAGAGAAGCCGGTAGTTTCGGCCAGCCGCTGCATACCTTTTATCCCCAAATCAGATCTGTCCTGGTTAGCGAATTGGGACCTGACGCCAGGTGGTTATTAGCCGAGCCTATAGTAGATCAGACCGGTAGTCGCATTGATTGGTACACAGAAGGCAATCCTGAAGAGCTGCCTGTATTGCTCGCCGATCTATCAGGAGAATCACATACCACAGCGCTGGAACAGCTTGAAGCATGGCTGGACCAAGGACGGGCTTTGGCAAAACGCTACCTTGAGTCTGAAAAGCCTGGCAAGCTCCAGCTCGGCGCAATTTTGCAGACCGTATTGCTATCACCTGCTGAATCAGATGTTTTTCGCATTGGAGAGCGGCTGATTATCATCCGCTGGGGGTTAACCCCTGATCAACCGTGGGAAATGCCTGCTTTATCGGCGCGGCACTCCGGGCATTCCGTATCGGAACCGGTAAGCACCCCCGAAGATAGCGTGGCACCCGATTTAACAACGTTTAAACAAGCCGCTGCTACAACTACGTCAACAACCGGGCACGCTATCAGGCCAGACAGTGCAGTGGAGTCAACACCAACGGATATGCCAGCAGCCACACCTGCCACCATCGCCAATACAGCTAGCCCACAAGAACCCGTCGCTACACCACCGTTCCCGAAAGCCGCTACAGAAGAGGTCTCTCCACCACCGAAACCGATACCCAGAAAACCACCGGCCATTGACACCTCAAGCCCTAAATCCTCATTAACCTCAACCCTAAAACCTGCAGCAGCCAGTGACACAACTGACCGATCATCGCCCGCCACGTCAACAACGACACCACTACATTATATTGTGGTGGGCTCAAGGTATTTTTGGGGTGTTGTTGCCGTTGCAATTTTGCTGGTTGTAACAGCCCTGTTCTGGCCACGCCAACAGAACCCCGTCTCACACCATATTAAAAATGTGACCACCAAAGATCCACAGCATGAAGCTCTACGCCACGCTATTGCTATGGAAACAGTACTCAACGAACGCCTGGCTCAACTACAGAAACAGCTTGATGATCAACGTGCTCAATGCTCAAACCCTGCTACTGATACTACTGCGGAAACACCGGCAGCCGTTACCGCAACACGAACAACCCAGGAAAAGGCATCAAGTAGCCCGACAACATCTGTGGCGACCTCAGAAGACTCTAAACCGACACATAACACGCAATCAACCATCGCACCCGATCCTGCAACAACACGCCCAAATACTGAGAGTAATTACCAACAGACAACACCCCCTGACTCTAAATCAGCGTCCACGCTGACATTGGAAGCGGCACTAGCCGAGGATGAGCCATCTGCTCATTCAGATTCATTGCAATCACCAGCAAACGCAACTCAACCTTCCAGCACCCGTTTAACGACAGCATCGAACCAAACTCTGGAACCCCCCCCCGTCGCTGTGATACCAACCCCTGAAGAAAGCCGCGAGTTTGCTGATCGTTTATCTGAAGCAGGCGCTACTGCAGGCGAGATTACCGTTACCTTACTTTGGAATAGCCATGCCGATCTTGATCTGGTAATACGCTGCCCTGCTAGCCAGCAGCTTGACTATAAAAATCCTGCTAATTGCGGTGGCAATCTGGACGTGGATGCGAATACAGCACGCCATACATTGCGTGAACGCCCTGTCGAGAATATATTCTGGCCTACAGGCCAAGCAAAACCTGGCACCTACCACGTTATAGTGAGATACACGCCGCGTAAGGATGAAAAAAACCCCCAGAAAACCAACTTTCAGGTGCGCTTGAGTCAAAATACCCAAAAATCTGTTTTCAAAGGCACCGTTCGGCCCAGATCAACAACATTAGTGACTACCTTCAGCGTCAATCCGTGAGGAAAACAAGATGTCTGGTTCAGCACATCGATCATTTCAGGTCTATGCCACCGAAACAGAGATTCCCGGTTATCAGCGTGCCTGGGTCTGGGGTTTAGCTGCATTAGTCATTCTATGCTGTGGCCTAACCGCAGGTTGGTTATTCAACACAGCTTTCGGCGGGCTGCTACCCTTACAACAGATATCAACACCGAATAACATCACTCTGGCACAGCAAGAGCGTATTAACGAACAATTACGTAAACGCATCACTCAATTAGAGCAGGCCCTTAACGAGGATATCTGCAACTAAAAGACAAATACGCTGAGTGGCTTAAATTATTTCGAGCTTGCGTTAATGGCGACCTGACCTTTCCCTAGGTGTATGGATATACCAAAAAGGTATTGTAAATAACACGTTATCGAAAAGGTCATTCAATCCCTATTTGAACCACATTACCAACCCCTGGACAATTGAGATCATCATGCCTACAGGTCTGTTGCAACAAAACACCCGAATATTACAGCTTAAACAAATTATCATGCTTGTCATCCTGGCTGTACTCAGTGCCTGCACGACAAGTCCGACACCAAAACCAGCCTTGCCCACGCCAAAAATTGTATCAAGTGAGCCTTGGCTGCTGGTGGATACAAAAGCAGATACCCTGAGCATCATGCAAGGCGGTGAATCTCTACGTGTATTTAACGGGATTGCCCTTGGCAGTAGCGGGCCTGGGCTTAAACGTCGGCGTGGCGACAACAAAACGCCATTAGGTGTATTTCGGGTGGGCTGGATCAATGACCGTAGCAGGTTTAATACATTTATCGGTCTTGATTACCCCAATCTCGAATACGCCAGACGCGGGTTAAAGGAAAAACGCATTAATCAACATACTTATCAGCGCATCCGTACCGCCTTGCTTGACGGACGCACACCGCCGCAAAATACCCCGCTGGGTGGACAAATTGGTATCCATGGCGTGGGGCGAGGTGATCCTCTTGTGCATGAAGCCGGATTTAACTGGACCAGCGGTTGCGTGGCGTTGAATAACCAGCAGATTGCTGTGTTGAGGACGTGGATTAAACCTGGTATGCGCGTAGAGATCCGATAGGTATTACAGCGTACCTACCACAATGTATTGGGCATGAACCTTCCAGTCATCGCCTGCGAGTATCCGTACCAGAGCATTACAGCGATATTCATGTACCAAAATATGGATTATAAAAACATGCGGCTTATAAAATTGATTATCCTAAAGACTTATCCACATATGGCCACATCTTGGGCAATTTGCAAATCAAATACATTCAACTCCAACAAGGTATTGTTTTTTATAAATTAAATCCCAAAACATACGGTAACATACCATCAGATAAATATTGTTACATATAAATCTTTATATACAAATCTTTGTATATAATTACAATATGCAGGGCAGTGGTTGCTATGCAACTAAATCCTTTTTGCTGTATTCGATATGATACGATTGTTCACAACCTTTTAATCTTTTGATTAAGGAGGGTATGATCCCCATGAAGAATCTGGTTAGCATTTTCGCTCTGACACTGATCGCTGGCCTAACCGTAGGTTGCGCCAGCACCACCGAAATAAAAGCTATTCGTGCCGAAGCTACTGAAGCTAAAACCATTGCCAGCAACGCAATGGATAAAGCCAGTGAAGCCAAAGCCATTGCAACCGAAGCCCGCTCGGTTAGCCTCGCTACCGAGGAAAAAATCAACCGGATGTTTAAGCGTTCCATGTTCAAGTAAAAACGTTTGAGCAACCTAACAAAAAGGCCCCACACAAAATGTGGGGCCTTTTTATTGGCATCACTATTGCTGGTTAGGATTATAGCTAATCCCAGAATTATCAATAATATTGAATCAGGTCATCCAGGGGTTGGTATAATAAAAGTGAAATTATCTGACCTAATATATTAAGGGCCTGATTATTAGGCGTATTGTTAATACTAGTATAGCTTTCGGTGACAGCAAAGTACGCTACCGAAGTTTGGATACAAATACCAATCAGCCTTGCCTGCTGGCAGGGTTTACCGGCTTGTTCCGAGCGGAAAAATTGATGCTGGCCTGGGGCCAGTGCGTCCGTTGACCGCAAAAAGGCAGCCAACGAGTAAAAATGGCCAAAAGGCCAAGGGATTTTTGGGGATAATATCGCTTCAATGGCCTCGTTCGTAGTGATAAAGACTAAAAAGCAGGAACTTTTCAGAGGCACCTTAAGACCACGCCAGTGTATTGTCGTGCGAATATCGGCCAAAATTTAACTCTGGAGGCAAGCAATGAAGTCTAAGCGTAATCTTTGGATTCTGTTTTTAGCGTTGACCCTTTCGACTACCTGGCTTTCGACGAGCATGGCGCAAACGGCGCTGCAAACCCAATACGGCCCCGATGGTGTCGAGGTTGATCTTGTGCGCGCCAAAATAGGCGGCAAGGTCCTATCCGTTGTCTTTGCCTTCCGTAATACGGGCAGCTCTTCAGCAGACGTAACGTACAAAATCGAAGATGTACATTACATCGACAATACCGAGTCCAAAAAGTATCAAGTGCTGAAAGATGAAAAGGGCGCCTGGCTTGCCGGCCCGATCGACTATTCAAAAAAGTTCATAAAAAACAAATGGGAAAGATATCCCACGACGCACATATACCTTTCTGAGGGCAAAAAGAAAATAGTTTGGTACAAGTTCCCTGCCCCTCCGGAAAACGTAACCAAAATTCAAATCAATCTCCCCGAGATATCCCCCTTTGACGATGTAGAGATCACCCGATGAGGTCGATGGCAGGCAGTCTGTTGTTTATTCTGGTTCTTTCCCTGGCGTCTAATGCGATTGCAGCGCGCCTGATTCCCAGCGAAGCTGAGATTTTAGCATCAGATCAGGCTGCTGTTGACCGTTTGGGACCTGATAGAGGGGCGGTTGAATTAAAAGCGGACATCCGCACGATTCAAGGTCTTGCCATCGATACGAACGGGGTGGCGTTGAATCTGCAGCAGGCTATTGTCGATTTGAAAGCCGAGGTGCGGGATAACGAGATTCTGATTCAATTATCCGCCGATGTGCTCTTCGATTTTGATAAGGCGGATATAAAGACAGACGCTGAAGGCGAACTCTACAAAGTTGCGCTCATCATTAGGAACAAGGCCAAGGGTGTTGTGGCAATTCATGGCCATACGGATGCCAAAGGATCGAACGAGTACAATCAGTCGCTTTCCATGCGCCGGGCCAAGGCGGTTCACCTATGGCTGGCCAAAAAAGGCGGCGCACAAGCCAGGTATGCGGTTGTGGGGCATGGCGAGACCCAGCCTGTGGCGCCCAATACCAACCCCGATGGCACAGACAACCCAAGCGGCAGGGCACAAAACCGGCGGGTGGAAATTTCGATTCAAGCCGTGACGCCGTAATACACATTCCCGACGCTTTTTCGCCCCCCTAGTGAAGGGAAGAAGACAGCCCACCTTCGGGCAGTGGATACAGCGGCAGTTCTGTGTAGCAGAAAGCCCAGGAAAGTCGATCCTGAAAAAGGGGTTTATCCAGGCGGATTGCTGACCTGGCATAAGGACATTACCCAAAAGAAGAGCAAAATTCCCTCAATGAACTTCATCAACGTCCTGAAGTTCATTGAGGAAATAAATGCTGTTTCGCCGAAAATTTGCTCCAGTTCCTCCCAGTCAACAATCGCTGATAATTTGACGAGAGAACGGCCCGATACCTCTTTTCTGCAAAAAAACTAATTAAGCTCTTGAAATTTTTTATTGCCCAAGTTCCTGCACGCACAGCCGCAGATTTGATTGGTATAAATCGCAATAGCGCGATACTGTTTTATCACAAAATACGTCAAGTGATTGATTTCCATTTAGCACAAGAAGCTAA
>PDWJ01002508.1_pt1 | contig 64347 bp, 54 predicted proteins | sample 1430881 | NCBI WGS metagenome assembly PDWJ01 (sample SAMN01162460, study PRJNA174530) | Oral metagenome, whole genome shotgun sequencing project. | biome: Marine environment; feature: Marine mammal; material: Swab sample of the gingival sulcus; isolation source: swab sample of gingival sulcus... | reverse complement strand
TGCAATCACTTTGGCAACAGCTGCTGTATCTGTACCTGTCGTACCACTTAATGTGTCATCTTCTGCCAGTGTATTACCACTTTCATCTTGGTGCTTAACAGTATACGCTGTGTCTGTATTCGGTTTAAACACCGCTGTATAGGTTTCCCCACCAACTTGCACCGGTGCAAACGATGGTTCCCAACCAGCAAAATAGTATCCAGAATCTGGCACCGGTGTCGGCACTTTACCATCACCATTTGCAGGTGTGTCACCAATAGTATAAGCTTTATCTACTGTCGATACTGTAGAGCCGCCGTCATTTAATGCACCATTTATGCCTGCATTAAATGTTACAGTTGCAGTTAAAACCTTCTTATACGTAAAGTAAATATGCGCATCTGGATTTGTTTGCGTGTTAACCGTCGTTGGCGACGTTCTTAGACCATCTGCTGCTGTAAAGGTTGCACCACTACCTGAACCCGTACCAGTAACCGTTGTCTTAGCATCTAATATGTATGTTCCTGCTTTTAAACCACCACTAATTGTAATTGTCTGCGGTGCTGTAACAGTAACATCACCTATCTCGTCAGTTGACAATGTATCTGTTTTTATTAGCGCATCTGCTAAGTTTGTTGCCAAACTATCAAACTGATAAGGCTTTACTAACTGATCGCTATCATTAATTAACACATAATTTGAAGTAATCGTCGTGCCATCTATGCCTTGCTCTGGAACTTCAAATTCTCTAGATTGTGAAATACCATCAGAATCTGTATATGCTATTGTCGTCGTTCCATTTGTTGGATAGGTTTCATCTGATGCTGGATCTTGACCATCAAGCGTTACTTGATATTCAATTGTAATTGGTGATTGCGCCTCAGTAACTTTATCAATAGTAACTGTAATTGTCTCCGTTGTATTATTCCACGCTAATGTTGCACCATTGCCAACTAATGAATTGCCATCTTTATCTTTTACTGCAATTTTGCTAGCATAATTAGAGGCATCAATACCCGGTATTGAAAACATTTCGCCTATCGGGTCAGTTATTGTCGCATTGGTTGCAGCGTAGGCAACGTATGTTGCTATTTCTTCATATACTTCATCTAAATCAGGTGAACTTGGTGTATAAGAGCCATCAATACCGATGCCATCGACTATATCTTGCATACCAGAAACTACATCGACACCAATGGCGTACATGGCAATGCCATCGTCATGAGCAAACCCGGCTTCAGCTATAGCTTGGTTTCCGTTGTGAACATACCATCTTTCAAACCATGCCGAAGCTTTTTTCCAGCGAATTCTATCACCAGTACCTCTCATAGATGAATAATCCATTAAGCTCTCTGGCATATCTGCTCTTGTTATCCAACGGGTAACGCCTAAAAAGCCATTATCCTCTGCATGTTCAATATAATTTTTCCAATTACCTTTTACATCGTATGAAAAAGTCGGCTCGCCATCAGTAAGTACAATCATGTATTTATTCTGCGCAGAACTGTTATTTAGCATAGCTCTTGCAGCATGAATACCACCTTGTGTAAAGGTCGCTCCTTCAGTAGCCAACCCGCTGATGTTAGTCTTTAGGTCAGCAGCATTATTTGTAAGATCCCAAGATAGATCTAAATCATCATCAAATGTTACCACACCAACTCGCACTTTACCTTGACCGCTAACAGGAATTACTGCATCGATAAAATTCTTGGCTGCCGTCTTGGCGTTTGCTAATCTGTTATTGTAAGCCATACTGGTCGAGGTGTCGATAACGAGCACAACATCCGCTGTCTCTTCTTTATCTTTACCTTCAATCTTTAAAACCACATCAAATAAATTATCAGTACCTACCCTTGTCGCAGTTTTCTCAATAGAAAGTTCGCCAGGTTGACTATTTCTTGATGGCATAAACATATAAGGGCTACGTAGCATTTTAAGTGGCGCTGCCTTATCTAAAGATATAGGCTTAAAGGTGTCGTCTGGCTGAACTGTTAAACCACGTTCCAATTCACTAAAGTTTTTATATCTAAATGACGCTTTTTTAAATTGTTCAGGATTCTTTTCATAATCCTTAAACTCTGCCAATTTTTCTTGGCTCATGTCGTTTAATAGAACGATTATCTCTTGATCTGTTAAATCTTCGTCTGTAGTTTGAATAAGCGCCTTTATTGCAGCAAATTCGTCCGCCGTTAGTCCTTCTATCGGCGATGACTCAGCACTATTGACTGGCACTGCTGGCTGTCCTATCTCTATCGCTCCGCTCGATGCGGTAGCCGTCATTTTTTGAACTGCATCACCTTCAGCAGGTGTCTGTTGTTCATGCACAACTGTGCTAGTCTGTTCAGCATCACTCAAATTACTCGGCGAGATATCGCCAAACGAAACTGTCGCTGATGAAAAGATCAACATAAAAATGATGACTGTAGAATAATAGAATTTTAGAGGGTTTATGAACGCAAAAAAGACTGCATTCAATGCAGCTCGACTTTCGTAGCAAATAAGCCTTAGAATCATAGCTTTGCGTCATTACCTTTCGATAATTTTGCCCACTCTAATAGATTCTATTACTTCGCTTATCTTAAAAACTGTACTTAAATTGACAATTGCCAATTTAACCTGATCTGATGCTTTTTCAATTGAAGACGCTACGCTAACACGCCTAGATTATCAATATCAATTTCAACTGAAAAAACAGCCTCAAAATTTTTAATTAACTAGTATAAGTCTACCATTTTTTTAATATAATACAAGACGTTTTTTCGTTTTTATAATATTTTTGTTCGAATTTTGTAAACAATTAGTATTGTTTTATTTCAATTTTTGGAACAAGTTGCAATAAAGCAAAGTGCTAAGAACAGAAGATAGAAAAGTAACTAAAAGATAAAGTGGCTTTCTTAACCAGAATAAACAAAAATAGTTGCAGATTGACAACTACTTTATTGTATTAATAGCATTAATATCGGCACAGTGATAATCGAAAACAATGTCGATGCGAATATCAATAGCGATCCCAAATGGTAGTCCGATTGATAACGCGAGGCAAAAATTGCCACATTAACCGCAACTGGCATGGCGACAATAACGACGGGTATATAGAGCACTAAACCGGTAAAACCTAAAACGAAAAGTATAAAATAAGCAAGTGCCGGCATAATGACTAATCGAATCGCACTAATTGCCCATAATTGGCGGTTTTTTATCGCAGTGCTCGGTTTGATTTCAGTTAAGATAAATCCAATAAACATCATTGAAAGCGGCGTTGTCGTCGATCCAATGATGTCGAGTATACTGTAAATTGGCTTGGGAAAAGTTAGCCCCAACAAAAACATTGAAAAACCAATTAATACGGCGATTAATCCAGGATTAATCAGCGCGATTAAACGGTTTTTAATACTCATTGTTTCAGATTGCTTGCCGCTCAATAAGTCAACACCGTATGTCCAAATTAAAATGGTGAAGCTCAAATTGTAAATGGCGGCATAAAACACCCCCTTCTGGCCAAATAATTGAGCAACAACCGGATAGCCCATATAACCAGTATTAGAAAACATAATCGCATATTCTAAAACGGCGCGTTGTTTGTCTTCATTTTTGAAAATATTTGAATATAATTTGCTCAAAATAAAGGCAACGCCATACAAGCCAAAGGAAATGGCAATTAAAATACCACTTGATTTTAATGTTTCTACTGAAAACTCAAATGTCATTGACGACAAAATAAAGGCGGGCAATGTGACGTTCATGACTAGCGGCGCGATACCTGCTTGAAAATCATCATTGACGATTTTCAACTTTTTGACAACATACCCCACTAAAATAAGTGAAAAAAGTACAAATATTTGATTTAATACCGCCATTTTAATCTCCGTTCTGATCTAAATAATAGTCGAAATCGATCTGATTTGACAAGATAAAATCATATAAGACTGAACTGTCAAACTGAAAGGCAGCATAGTGTCTTAAAGCACTGCCAAACCGCTTTGTCAAGCGGTTGTCCCAATGTTCAAGGTGTGCTAGGTGATTGCTTACCAATAACAATTGATCACCATCAGTAATATAAATATAGACTTCAACATCGTCATTTAAGCGAAACAATGCCTTGTTAACATGTCGATCATCTGATCGATAATTAATGTAAAGTCGACCACTTGGGTAGAGCGTTGGCGCCAACTGTTTGTTTTCTTGAATAAGGTGACTTTCTAAATTTTCATCGAATATATTGTAAACGATTACCCGTTCTTGCTGGCGCAGTAGCGCTGCCGCGTCAACATCTGACAGGGTAACGAGTTCTAAATTGCGCATGCTGTCAACACGTTTTTCTGACAGTTTAATGATACCCGAAGCCATTGCGTAGTTTTTACCCAATAAAAGCGCTGAAAAGTGATAGCCATCAGTGCGTTCTGTCAATTGATTTAACAATACCGAATAATAGTTGTCTAATTTTACAAGATCACTTTTTATCATATAGCGATAAATATTATCTTGCGCAAAATAGCGCATTAAAAAATAATGTATAAAAGCGTTTTTAGAAGACACTTTCTCGATCAATTTGTTTACTGCCGTGCTGTAAATATCTAAATTGGCGGCCGGGGCTTCAGTAAACCAATGTGATTTTTCAATGATTTTGAGCAAGCTTTTCGACCGCGGATTGATTGACATGCCATAAGAAATAATCTGCCCAAATTCGTCTTCTGTCAAAAGTACAATTTCGCCACCCAAACGACCAAGCATTTCTAAGCGCATTTGTTTTACGGCATGGTCATCTGGTGCAATCAACTGTTCAAAACGATCGATACCGTATTCTTCAATTTCAATATGATAAAATTCGACGATTCTTGAACCGTCGAACTGATAGTCAATATAACCGGCTAATACGCCCATTAGTCGGGTTCTTGTCATATAACACAAATTTGTTTGCATAATTGTAACCTATTTATATTGTCAATTAGCCGACAATCTACTTTCAGCTTTCCACTTTACTGTCATTTCGACCGAAGCAACGAAGTTGCGAAGTGGAGAAATCTCGCTTTTGACTTTGATTTTGCTTTTCCCTTCAACATTCTACTTTCCACTTTCCACTAGCAGCGCTATCGCCTGCGCGCTAATCCCCAGTCCTTCGCCTTCAAAACCGAGTTTTTCTGTGGTTGTTGCCTTAATGTTAACTTGCCCTGGTTCAACTTGTAATACCTCTGCTAGTATCTTGGCCATTTGATCAATATAACCACGCAGCTTGGGGCGTTGGCAGATGACGGTTGCATCTATATTGCCAATTTGGTAACCTTTATCGGTTATCGCCTGCATGGTCTGTTTTAACAAAATAAGGCTATCAATATTTTTATATTCGGCTGAGGTATCGGGAAAGTGCAAACCGATATCACCTAAGCCAGCTGCGCCTAACATTGCATCAATGATGGCATGGGTTAGTACATCGGCATCTGAATGGCCTGCCAAGCCCTTTTCAAAAGGTATTTCGACACCACCAATAATCAATTTGCGGCCTGTTACCAAGCGGTGCACATCATAACCTGTACCTACTCTCATCGTTTGTCCCCTTGTCTTGCAATTAGTGTCGCCCAAACCAAATCTTGCTTGGTTGTCACTTTAATATTAAACGCCTCACCAGCCACGCAGTATACTGTTTGCCCCAATGCTTCGGCAACCGATGCGTCATCGGTAAATTGCGCAGTTGATTGCGCCGAAAAATTCACCATTTTTTCAAACAAACGGCGCGCAAACCCCTGTGGCGTTTGCACAGCACGCAGCGTTTCACGTTGAAGCGTTCTTTCGACATAGTCATCTGATACCACTTTAACGGTATCGCTAACTGGCATCACGGGAATGACAGCATCGGCAACTGTTAACCGCTTAACGACACGCTTGATCAATTGGTCGCTGATAAATGGCCTTGCGCCATCGTGCACTAAAACGTGGCTTATCGCGTCATTTAAGACACGACAACCAGCCGCCACCGAATCGCTGCGCTCGGCGCCACCATAGACAATTTTTAGCTTTTGTTTGAGCGCCGGTTCAATGAATTGTTCTATTAAAGCCTCGTCTTGGCGTCTGATAACTAGAATAATCTGCTCAATTAAATCACTGTTAAAAAAGGCTTCCAGCGTCCTAATAATAACGGGCTTATCAGCTATTTCTAATAAAATTTTATTCTGCTTTAGTCGCATGCGCCGACCGCTACCCGCGGCCACGATAATGACAGCTGTCTTCATGCTAAACCGGCTTTGCAAATATCATTCTGCCAGCAGCAGTTTGCAAGACACTTGTTACGACGACCTTGCTGTCTTTGCCGATTAATTTTTTGCCTTGTTCGACAACGATCATTGTGCCATCGTCTAAATAGGCAACGCCCTGACGCGGCTCTTTTCCTTCTTTTATGACATTGACTAGCATTTCTTCCCCTGGTAGCACTACTGATTTAACGGCATTGGTCAATTCGTTGATATTGAGCACTTTAACACCTTGTATACCGGCGACTTTATTGAGATTATAGTCGTTTGTCACGACAGCACCAACCCGTTTTTGGGCCAATTTAAGTAATTTTAAATCGACTTCATTGACATCTTCAAAATCTTCACTGCTAATTTCAACCACTAAATTTAAGTCATTTTGCAATATTTTTAAAATATCTAAACCACGACGACCACGCACACGCTTTAAATCGTCAGAAGAGTCAGCAATATGACGCAATTCTTTCAAGACAAATTCAGCAATAATAATTCTGCCCTCAATAAAGCCCGTTTTGCACAAATCGGCAATACGACCATCAATGATAACGCTGGTGTCTAACACTTTTGGCATCGCCTTCTCTTGACGCGCTGTGCTATCAAGTGATTTAAATGAAAACTTAAAGCTGTCTTTTATTTTAGCAACATCAGATAAATAACGTGTACCTAATCGTATTCCTAAAAAACCAAGAATGCCGTAGGTCAATGTACTAACCAACGCATAGACAATGTCAATGCCAATAATACTCTTAAATAAGGGATTAATTAAGAAGGCAATCAACAAGCCAACTACTAAACCAAATGCACCTGATAATAGATAATTAAAAGGTATAGATAGTAGTTCGCGTTCAGTACTTTCTGCCAATTTTACGCTGCCTTTGACAATCCACTTAGAATTAAAAAATAGTATGAGTCCGAATAATAGAGCGCAACCGATATTGATCACGACGCTTGATAGTGGATAACTACTAAAGCCAGGAAAAACTGAATCGAATAGTTTGTTGCCGTTGATAAAAACGCCAACTGCATAGCCAACTGATAAGCCGACCATTGTGATAAAAATACGCAATATTTTTTTTAACAAAAAACTTCCTCCTTTCATTTGTTTTTTGTCATTAAGATATGCTGTATAACTTAAAAAAAAAGTGCCTTCCGACACTCTAAAACGACTAAGTCACTTTAGACTAAGTCACTCGATTGTCGCCTCAATTAAAGATTCTATTTCACTTTTGTCTTTATCTTGTACAAGCGCCAACTCACTGACAAGGATCTGTTTGGTATTTACCAACATTTTACGCTCGCCAGTTGACAAGCCGCGTTCACGGTCCATAATCTCAAGATCACGTACCACTTCAGCTACATCTAATATATCACCTGATTTAACCTTTTCCATATTATTGCGATAACGCCTGTTCCAATTTGAAGACATTTCAGACTGTTCGCCGCTTAGCTTATTAAGCACCGCTGGCACTGCCGATTCAGCTACAACATCGCGTAATCCCAATTTTTCAATATTATCTGTCGGTAACATGACTTTCATATTTTTGGTGGGAAGTTTCAAAATGTAATACCGTTGACTTTTTCCTAAAATTATCTTTTCTTCAATACCCTCTATGATGCCAGCACCATGCATTGGGTAAACAACTTTATCCCCTATTTTAAACATGTTGACCTCCTTATAAATATTATACTAAATTATTATCAGTAGGTCAAAAAATAAGCACAATTTCTTCAATATTTCTTATTTTGTAACTGTTCAGTAAAGTTGTCACTTCGAGTGAAGGCGAAGTCATAATTGAGAAATCTTAGGTTTTAAAAGTGAGATCCACTTCACTAGCGTTTCAGTCGAGATGACACTATGCTACGCTTTTAAACTGAACAGTTACCTTATTTTTATAGCAAAATTTGATCAAATGCCTCTTCAATGCGTTTGACACCAACAAGTACAACGTCGTTAGCCGTTTTGATATCTGTTTTATTGATCGCTGGTAAGATAATTTTGCGATAGCCCATTTTAACCGCTTCATTAATGCGCTTTTCAGCATTACTGATACCCCTAACTTCGCCTGTTAAGCCAACCTCGCCAAAAACGATGACATCTTCATCTATCACTTTATTGCGATAGCTTGATGCAATTGCAGTAACTATCGCCAAATCAAGTGCTGGTTCACCAACATTGACACCGCCAACTAAATTGACATAGACATCAACACTGCCCAATGCCATACCGACAATTTTTTCAAGCACAGCAATTAAAAAAGTCAATCGATTATATTCAACACCGACGGCGAGCCGTCTAGGTGATGCATAATTACTAACGCTTGTTAGAGCTTGAACTTCAATGAGTATTGGCCTTGTTCCTTCGACACAAGCCGTCACAACCGACCCACTGACACCTTTTGGCTTATTATCAATAAATATTTTAGAAGGATTATCGACACCGACCAACCCTTGACTGCGCATTTCAAAGACACCAATTTCATTGGTTGAACCAAATCTGTTTTTTACAGCGCGCAGCATGCGGTAAACACTGCGGTTTGCCCCCTCAAAGTAAAGCACGGTATCCACCATGTGTTCTAGCACTTTTGGCCCTGCAATCGCGCCGCTTTTGGTGACATGTCCAATAATAAAGACAACGATCCCACGTCGTTTAGCCAGTAGCATTAGTTTATTGGTCACTTCACGCACTTGACTGACGCTACCCGGTGCCGAACTGATCATTTCGTCATACATGGTTTGTATTGAATCGACAATCAACAGTTCAGGGCTATTCTTTTCAACTGTACTTAACACGGCAGAAATCTCGTTTTCAGCTAAGAGTAATAAATCGTTGAGTCTTTCACTAACCCGTTCAGCACGCAATTTAATTTGAGCGAGCGATTCTTCGCCAGAGACATATAACACCTTTTTAAACTGTGCTAAATGATTGGCAACTTGCAGTAACATGGTCGACTTACCAATGCCAGGGTCACCACCGACCAACACCAAAGACCCTGCCACAATACCACCGCCCAACACCAAATCGAGTTCGGCAATACCCGATGTGGTGCGAATTGACTGATCATAGCGAATATTTTTTAGCAGTACCGCTTCACTTTTGGCTAAACTAACACCCTTTTGGGCATTGACCACTTCTTCTACAAAGCTGTCCCATACACCGCAATCAGGGCACTTGCCAAGCCAAGCACTAGAAAACGTGCCACAATTTTGACAGATAAATTTAGATTGTTTTTTTGCCATACTAGCCTCACTTATTTACTTTTTAAGCCAAACACTTCACGATATTTTTGCAGCGTTTCTCTTTGCTGTTGTTTTGCTAATTCAAGATTGTTATTAGGGTTATAAACACTAGGCGCTGGCAGTAAGCCCACCAACATCGCCGCCTCATCTATCGTTAACTGGTCAGGCGTCTTTTGATAGTAAACTTGACAGGCTTGTGCAATGCCATAAGCATCAGAACCATAATAGATGACATTAATATACATTTCTAGTATCTGTTGTTTTGTAAAGTAATATTCTAACCGAATCGCAGTGCCAAGTTCAAGCAGTTTTCTATTGAGCGTTTGTTCGCGCGTATAAAATAAATTTTTAGCAAGCTGTTGCGTAATCGTACTGCCACCCGTTTCGAGTTCGCCCGCCTTGATATTGCCAATAAATGCACCACCAATGCGAATGATGTCAAAGCCACTATGCTGATAAAAACGCTTGTCTTCATTGGCAATTAAAATATCTAAAAAAATAGGACTGATGTCTTTTAGCATCACATAATCAGGCTGCGCTGCCACCTGTTGATAGAGCGTAGGGTCTAAAGCGTAGTCACCATCTTTTGGCGTATGAATAATTAGCGCTGAAAGCCCTAATAAAAAAGCATTAACGGGGCAATCGGTGGAATTCATCGAAGCGCTTATGCTAACGCTGCGCAATTCCATCATGCAAGTGCTCGCTAACGTTGCGTCGTGCAACGTTCACTCAGGCGCGCTCCGAAGATTATTATAAGCTCCCCTACGCTCCAAGTGCCCGCATCCATTAAAATGCCTTATATGCTTACCGCGTTTTATGATCTATGACAATCGCTTACGTTGTCATTACTTGACTGATAGTTACTACCTCGTTTGTAAATTACCTAACTTAATTTAAGCATAAAACCAGCTGTTAAGCAATTAAAAAAAGATTGGTTTTACATTAAAATCGCTTTTGTTAGCAGTCTTTATAGTTGAGTGCTAAAAAGTTATTGACATTTTTAACGTTATTCGCTAAACTATTAGCAGTTGAAAAGTGAACAGCGAGATTTCTCAACTGCGCTCGAAATGACAAGTCGGTGTATTAGCTAATCTGACATCTTTGTATAAATAAAACATTGCATGGTTCATAACGACTAGTCTTTCGTTATTTTATTTGTTTTAATTAAATAAATCGATGAAACAAATAAAAAACTTGCGACGCAGCAGATTGCAAGCAATCTGCTTAGATTGTCAGCGACAGTATTGGCGATTGTCAGAAGTGCTTGTAGCCCGTGCGACTGAAGTGTGTTTTGTAGTGGTAAGAGCTGCTGTTAAACCACCTTTTCTGAAAGAAGCACGTTTTCTATTACGAATTTGTGCGCAGCTCCCACCTAAAAATATACGAAGGAGCACGACAAAGGCGAAAGCACTTCGTTTCAATCGCTATTCATAATTACTAGTTGACCACATACGTACAGCACCGTTAAACGCCAGCGCTGTAAAAAGCGAGATTTCTCGACTGCGCTCGAAATGACAACGCAGTAAAAAGTTAAACTAAAGAAAAGAAAGGAAGTTAAACATGTCAGAAATTAAAGGAAATCTATCAATACATAGCGAAAACATATTTCCAATAATCAAAAAATGGCTCTATTCTGATCACGACATCTTCATTCGTGAATTAGTCTCAAACGCCAGCGACGCCATCACCAAAATGAAACGCCTTGCCTCTTTAGGCGAAGCCGACTTAAAAGGTGATGACGACTTTAAAATAACCGTTACTTACGATGACGAAAACAAGACCATTGCAATTGAAGATAACGGCATTGGCATGACGGCTGACGAAATTCAAGAATACATCAACCAAATTGCCTTTTCAGGCGCTGAAGCCTTTGTTGAAAAATTTAAAGATAAAGAAGACAAAGACCAAATCATCGGTCATTTTGGCTTGGGCTTTTATTCGGCATTTATGGTCGCAAAACAAGTTACAATTGATACGCTGTCTTACACCGACGGTGCCGCGCCCGCTTTTTGGAGCTGTGACGGCGGTACTCAGTTTACAATTAACGATGGCAAACGCACCACACGCGGTACAACCGTAACACTTTATTTGGGCGACGACGGCGAAGACTTTAAAAACCAATACAAAATCAAAAACACGCTCAACAAATACTGCGGCTTTATGCCCTACCCGATTTTCTTTGATGTCGTCGGCATCGAAAAGCCAGAAACTGAAACAACTGACGATAAAACAGATGATGTGCCAGAAGTGGTTGAATCGATTAACAACACCACACCGCTCTATTTAAAATCGCCTGGCCAAATTGAAGATAAAGACTACCGCGACTTTTATCGCGACACCTTTATGGACTTCAAAGAGCCACTCTTTTGGATTCACCTGAACATGGACTATCCATTTAGATTAAAGGGCATTTTGTATTTTCCTAAGTTAAATAGCGAATTTGATGGCCTTGAAGGACAAATTAAACTGTACAATACGCAGGTTTACATTGCCGATAATATCAAAGAGGTGATCCCCGAATTTTTGATGATGTTAAAAGGCGTTATCGATTGCCCTGACTTGCCACTTAACGTATCGCGCAGTTTCTTGCAAAATGATGGCTTTGTCAAAAAAGTGCAAGACTACATCACCAAAAAAGTAGCTGACAAACTAAATGGCCTCAACAAAACCGACCATGAAAATTACGAAAAGTACTGGAAAGACATTAACCCATTTGTCAAATTTGGTGCACTAAAAGACGATAAATTTTACGACAAAATTAAAGACAGTGTACTTTACAAGACAACCGCTGACGTTTACAACACTTTGCCTGATTACCAAGCCGAAATCGGCGATAAGACCAAAGGTGACATTTACTACACGTCTGACCCTGTGCAACAGGCACAGTACATTGCACTGTTAAAGGAACACGATATCGATGTCTTGGTACTCGACGAAAGAATCGACCAACCCTTTATATCGTTTATTGAATCAAAAATGGAAGGTGTAAGCTTTAAGCGAGTCGACGCCGATGTCAGTGAACTATTAACTGACAAAGATGAAAAAACTGATGAAGAAGGCGAAAAAAAGGTCATCGAAGCCCTCGTCGCACTATATAAGCGCGTGCTGGCAAAAGACGATGTTAAAGTTGAACTAAAGGCCTTAAAATCGCAAGACGTCGCTGCCATGATTACACTGTCAGAAAGCAATCGCCGCATGCAAGACATGATGAAAATGTACACGGTTGGCGGCATCGGCGGTGAACTGCCAAGCGACGAAACACTAGTGCTAAACAAAAACCACAAACTGGTTAAATACACACTTGAACACATGTACGAACAAGATGACCTCGCTGACCTTGTCGCCGAACAGCTCTACGATTTAGCTGTACTTAGCCACAAGCCATTAAGCGGCGAGCAAATGAACGCCTTTATCAAACGCAGCAATCAAATTATGGAAAAATTAGTTTAAATAACAAAATAATTCAAAAAAAATCAAAATTCCCCACACAGCGGGGAGTTTTTTTTGGTAAAATAGTAGCTGAGGTGAAAATATGAAAAATCCACTTATTATTATATCTTTTGACGGCTTGGCAACTGAAGACATTGAATACTTAAAAGACAAACCCGGTTTCGCTCGTTTTTTAGATGAAGCGAGCGGGTCATCGCATGTTAAAAGCATCTATCCTTCAGTTACTTATGCGGCGCACGCCAGCATTAGCACAGGTTGCTACCCAATACGCCACGGTATTATTGACAACACTAAAGTGCAGCCCGAAAGATATCAAAGTCCAGACTGGTTTTGGTACCGCAAAGATATTGCAGTCGAAACCATTTACGACATCGCCAAACGCAACGGTTATAGCGTGGCAGCGCTACTTTGGCCAACTACGGGAAAGGCCAATATCGACTATAACATGCCCGAAATATTTAGCAACCGTAAATGGACATCACAGCTGATGGTTTCGCTATATGCCGGTTCGCCAATTTTTCAAGCGAATATGGACCTAAAACACGGCAAGTTACGCGACGGCAAAAACCAGCCCGCGCTCGACAATTTTACACACGCTGTCATGTTGTCGACAATTCGCGAACACCAACCTGATTTAATGCTAGTGCACTTTACCGACTTAGATTCGATTCGCCATTTACACGGCCATAGTGGTCCTGAAGCGTTTGCTTCACTTGACCGCCACGATATTCGCTTAAATAGCATTTTAGATACATTGGGCGAATTAGAAAAATACAACCATGCCCATATTGTCATTTTAGGCGACCATAGTTCAATTGACGTCACGCACGGCATTAGTATAAATAGCAAACTGATTGAATGGGGTTATTTAAAACAAAGCGGCGACACATTTAGCGATATTAAAGCAATGGCAAAAAGCTGCGACGGTTCAAGTTATCTTTATGTCTACGATGACGACATCAAAGCAGAATTAATCGCAAAACTCGCTGCATTACAACGTGAACACAGCGACGCCTTTGACATTGTTAAGCATGAAGATATTGTCAAGATGGGCGCCGACCCCAAGGCATTTGTTATGCTTGAAGCTAAACCGCCCTACCACTTTGTCGAAGATGTCTTAGACCATTTTATCGACAAAGTTGAAAATATTCCCTATTACAAAGGCAAAAAAAATACCGCCGTACACGGTTTTAGCCCACTGCGCCCAAATTATGACACTGTCTTTTACTTGCGCGGACCAAAAGTAAAGCCAGGTGAAGACTTGGGTGAAATGTCATTAGTCGACATCGCACCAACACTGGCACACTTAATGGACTGGCAATTAAATGATGTTGACGGCGATTCAAAATACTTAATGATTTCTAAAAGCTAAATACGGGAGAATAACTGATGAAGTTAAATAAACTAGAAAAGAGCTGGGCACTTTACGATTGGGCAAATTCGGCCTACACATTGACGATAACGACGGCAATTTTTCCACTTTACTTCAAATCAATTGCTGAAACCGCTGGTATTTCAGGCGCTAAATCAACAGCCATTTGGGCAAGCACCAATGGTTATACCTCTCTATTTGTAGCACTTTTATCGCCCATTCTCGGTACAATTGCCGATTACTACGGGTTTAAGAAACGCTTTTTTATGTTTTTTTTAGCACTTGGCATAACCGCTTGTTTGCTACTTGGCTTTATTCCCGAATCGCAGTGGGTATTGATGTTGTTTATCTATATGCTGAGCGCGATCGGTTTTTCAGGAGGCAATATTTTTTATGACGCCTTTTTAGTTGATGTCACCGAAAACGAACGCATGGACAAAGTTTCAACCAGCGGTTACGCACTGGGCTACATTGGTAGCACAATTCCCTTTATTATTGCAATGGCGATTATTCTTTTGTCTTCAAATGGTATGTTGCCGCTGAGTGGCTACACACCAGTAAAAATTGCCTTTATCATTACTGCTGTTTGGTGGTTTGCCTTTAGTTTTCCGATGATTAAAAATGTCAAGCAAATACACGGCATTGAACGCGAAGACCAGTTTATTCGCAAGAGCTTTGTCAGGCTTAAAAAGACATTTACTGAAATAAAACAATACCGCGCCGCTTTTATATTTTTAATCGCTTATTTCTTTTATATTGACGGCGTCGACACCATTATTCGAATGGCATCATCATATGGTGCAGACTTAGGTATAGACGGCAATTCATTACTTGTTATTTTATTAGTCACCCAATTTGTCGCCTTTCCATCAGCTATTGCTTTTGGCCATTTTGCAGCTAAATACAAGGGTAAAATTATGCTCTATGTTGCAATTTTTGCCTATACGCTAATCACACTATATGCCTATTTTATGGACGATGTATTCGATTTTTGGATGTTGGCAATTTTAGTTGGACTGTTTCAAGGTGGTATTCAGGCACTCAGTCGTTCTTATTTTGCCAAATTGATACCAAAGAAAAACGCCAACAAATTCTTTGGCCTCTATAATATCTTTGGCAAATTTGCAGCGATTATGGGACCATTTTTGATGGCTATTGCTATTAATATCACTGGCGAAAGTCGCTACGGCGTACTCAGTTTAATTGTCTTATTTGTGATAGGCGGCACATTGTTAACGCGCGTGAAAACCACTGAAGTAGAAGGCAAGTAAAAGCGGAAAATTAAAAGTCGAAAGTAGACAGTGGAAAGCAGAAAGAAAAAAACTTAAAGTCAACCAAAACCGAGATTTCTCGACTGCGCTCGAAATGACAGGCTGTAGGTCATCTCGACTGAAGTGCAAAGCACGCAATGGAGAGATCTCGCTTTTAAATTCGAGATTTCTCGACTACACTCGAAATGACAAGTATGTTAAAATTAGAACTTAAATGACAAGTTAGACTTTATTTTTCTTCAACAATCGTTTGTGCGATGCGACGTAAAAATTCTAACTTAAAATCATCTTTTAAGCGATAAACCGAATGAAAGAGTAATATTTTTAGAAAATCGTCAATATCATAAATTTTTGCAGTAAGATCTTGCCAATCTATAAAGTCTGTTCGTTTCCAAAGCAGACTTTTTTTAACCATCAGCGAAAATACTTGAGCATGTAGCCAAAATTCTCTTAACCACTGTTCGTAGTCCTCTAAGTAATCACGTAAAATAAATAATGCGTGCACACCAAGCATTACATTTAGCACGATAATGTCTTCTGTCATTAAATACCATTCGCTAATTGTTTCTAGCATCACATCTTGCAACACCTCAATATCTACTGTTTCATTGATATTTAACAATTTGTCTTGATGTTGAATAATAATTCTTATTTTTTCTGAAGTGTCCTGCACACGTGATAACCCTTGAATAAGGCGTCGCCGTTGCATTAATGCAATAAATGACTTACGTGCATTTTGAAAAGGCATATCACTACCGTTAATCTTTAATTCAGTAGCAACACAATCATAATAAGCTAAAGCTTGAATAATGCGTTCTGTCTTCCCTTCGTCAACGGCAATACCCAAGCGATGAAGTGCTAAAAAATTTGCCGATGACAATGTGCGCTTTTTATCTTTCAAATAGTTTTTAACAACCAAGCCAATTTCACTTGCTTCAGTTTGCGCAGTAAAGTAGTCAAGCCTTTTTAAATAATGCGTTTCAAAGTCGTTGGCAACAAAATAAACCGAATTTAAATCTTTGATACCGCGGCTTTTGGCATAATTGTCAACTAACGTCTTAATGCGCGCCGCATCAAAATTTAGGTTTACCAAAGCAGGGTAAACCAGCGGTAGTAAATTTGTTTTAGCATCTTCAGTTATTGGCGAAAAATGAGGAAACATGTTTAGCTCCATAAATTATTTAGTGTTATAATTACTATACGTTACGTCAACACGTTGATAACATAAGCGATTGTCAGAAGTACTTGTAGCCCGTGCGACTGAAGTGTGTTTCGTAGTGGTAAGAGCTGCTGTTAAACCACCTTATATGAAAGAAGCACATTTACTATTACGAATTTGTGCGCAGCTCCCACCTAGAAATATACGAAGGATCACGATAAAGGCGAAAGCACTTCGTTTCAATCGCGATAAAAACTAAGATCTCTCCATTTCGCTAGCGCTCCAGTCGAGATGACATTATCAGGCTACTTCAGTCAAAATGACAATAACTGAACTTACATTTTTCTAAATGAAAATAATTTTCAAAAAAATTTTTAATTCCTATTGACTTTATCGGGATTATCAATTATAATGTCTCTAAAGGAATGAGATAGTCCTATCGCCTGGGGCACTCATCCAATCATGCGTTATACTCTCCCAGTAAAGAAGGCTTGGCAACAAGCCTTTTTTAGTTTTAAAAAATTAATCAACAAAGCGCTAATCGTAACTACATAGCGCTATGCGCAATGCCTTGTCATCTCGACTGAAGTGCAGAGCACGCAATGGAGAGATCTTTCTTTTAAAACCGAGATTTCTCGACTGTGCTCGAAATGACAAACTGTGCGTTTTCTCAACTAGCTAAAAACCGCCTTAATCTATTAATCTTGTCGTTCATTATCATCGTCGATAATAACAATCTCATCATCGTCATTTATGTTTTGAAATTGCGTGTCATCTGTCTGTTGGTAAACGCTATCAGTTGAATAAAATTTCACACTACCACGCGTTATCATGCTGGCAAATTTCAACTTTATCAATGTTGAAAACAGCGGACGTGTAAACGGCAATACAAGCGAAAAACCTAAAATATCGGTTAATACCCCTGGCGTCAGCAACATAATACCGCCCGCTAAAACGCATAGCCCATCGACCATGCTATCAGTTGGCGCACGACCATTTGCCAAATCGCGATTAATCGCGCTTAATACTTTACGTCCTTGCTGCTTGGCAAAATATGCCCCGACCACACCTGTCACTACAATAATGCCAAAAGTCGTCAATGGTGATGTCATGTCGGCAATACGCAGTAAAATAAAAAGTTCTACAAATGGCACGATAATAAACAGCAATAATAGCTTACTAAAAGAAAGTTTCATATATTATCCTTATAACACTTTAAAGATCAATTTCTAACACAACAGGACAGTGGTCACTACCCATTTGCGTCATATGTATTTCTGCATTTTGCAATTTTTTGTCAAGTTTTTTTGACGTTACAAAATAATCGATTCTCCAACCCGTATTGTTGGCACGCGCCTTGCCCATGTAAGACCACCATGAATAGGCGTCTTCTTTATCAGGATAAAAATAGCGAAACGTATCGGTAAAGCCGGCATCTAACAACGCACTAAATTTGGCGCGTTCTTCATCTGTAAAACCGGCACTAAAGTGATTGGTTTTATCGTTTTTAAGGTCAATTTCACGATGCGCGACGTTTAAGTCACCGCAGACGATAACCGGCTTTTTTTGGTCGAGTTCTGTTAAATATTGTCTAAAGTCATCTTCCCACTTTTGGCGGTAGTCAAGCCTTTCTAAACCGCGCTTTGAATTGGGCGTATAAACCGTAATCATATAGTAGTTGTCATATTCTAATGTGATCACGCGACCTTCGTGACGATGTTCGTCATCACCAAAGTCATAACTGACCGACAGCGGCTGATATTTGGTAAAGATTGCTGTACCAGAATAGCCTTTTTTATCTGCCTGATGCCAAAACTGATGATAACCTGGTAAGTCGAGTTCGACTTGCCCAACTTGACACTTTGTTTCTTGCAGACAAAAGAAATCGGCTGCTTGTTCATTAAAATAGGTCATAAAGCCTTTTTTTAGACAGGCACGAATGCCATTGACGTTCCAAGATATTAATTTCATTGTTATGCTCCTCATCTTTTTATCTTACATTCGGTGGAGCTTTGTCTTTCGCGTAACGTTCCGCGAAGCGGGTTGTCCTAGCGAAACGATAAAGCGGAACGATTTCAGTACAAGGAGCGTTTCAATCGCCAGTTTAAAAACCGAGATTTCTCCACTTCGGTCGAAATGACAAGCGTGGGAGATTTCTCGACAATCGAAATAATGACACCCTGACTGAACAGTTAAAAACTGCCTTTTAGTGGCAGCTTAAGATGATTTTAATTTTAAACTAATCTATTCGCTATCTTCTGGCTGACGATAAATTGCGATGACCACAAAACGTCCCCGATCTATGCGCTTAGAACAGGTTGACAACACTAATATGTCGTCGCCATAAAGCGGTGTAAACTGCGATGACGTAATCGCTACCCTTTTTAGAAAATGAATATAGTCATCGAAGTCTTTTTTGTTTTTTATAGATAGTTTAGTATAAAATCGATCGGCTAATACAGTGTATTCTTGTAATTGCATGGCAGCGAACACTTTATAGCTGCGCCGCTCTTCAGGCATATCTAATATGATATCATCTGCCTCATCTATACTGGCGACATCTGTATAATCAATTAAATGTGAAAACATGGTGCCATCGCCCATATTGTGGCCATAGATTAAATGGAAAGCTGATATTGCATCATCTGATGGGTCAGTCCGATAATCAAAAAACGGCGTGCCACATAGCGCGTACTTTTCGTCAAAGTTCTTTCGCAAATAATAAGTCGGCCTATGCGGCGTATACATGACAGGGTAATCGATATTGGCCTCAGCAAAACTAAGCCATGCCGCAATATCTTGGTTCATTAAGCTAAGTTTGAGATACCATTTTTTTATTCCTGTTTCTTCTCTTGGTTGACGAGCTGTTGCGTCTTCATTTTGATCACTCGACGTTTTATTTTCTGCAACGGAAACCGATGCGTCAAGTTGTGGCGACATTTCGCCTAAATAAGCGTCACGGGCAGACTTTAGTTTATCAAATTGATTTGCACTTTGATATAGATTAATGCGATATACCACAACCGCACTGGCCGACAATAGCGCGATGATTATCAAAATTGTGCTGATTATTTTATATGTTCTTTTTTTCATTTTTTACCTGTAATTGCTCAGTCGAAAAGTACAGCCATTGTGTCATCTCGACTAGGTTGCATACACGAGTAGTAAACGCCCAAAGTTTACGACCAGTGCAAGAACGCCAGTGAAGTGAAGAGCGCTCGCTTTTTATAGTGACCACTCATCAGATGCTTATTGCGAAGCATTACTTTGCAAAATGACGCAATTTGTCATCTCGACCGAAGTGGAGAGATCCCGATTACGGCTACGCCTTCACTCGAAATGACAATTTGACTGAACTGTTGCTTTAACCTTAATAAACGATTAATATTTTTATACCTATAATTATATCATATCTAGTGCTATAAACTACTGTAGGTAAAAGAATAGTAACAGTATTGTAAAAAGCTGTATTTACTGTATTTTTTCAAGTAAGACTGCTTGCCACGTATCGGTTTCGCCGATATAGTCAGATAACTTAGGGCTAATCAAAAAATCTGGTACGACGGCAGGTTCATTTAAACGCTTTTGATAATCGCCATTTGAAAAACTTGTGCGCAGCGTAATACCATGCGTATCAATTGTATATTGATCGGCAACCGATGAAACGCCCGAAGTGTGTTCAGAATACGGCGTCATTTCACCAATTATTTTTATACCGCCAATGCGCCTAAAAAGCGCAGGTGACGTCGTACCAGCTGACAGCGAATTGCGTGACACATAACTAAATGTTCGATCGCTGATCGACTTTAAAAAATCAACTTCAAATATTGTCGGCAAGGTGCCAATATTGCCCCCTAGACAAGTGCGAAAATCAAATGCCACACTATAATCGGCTTTAGCGCGTACGACATCACGCACTTCTTCACCAAAGGCTACAAGTTGATTGCTATCGATACCGCCCAATTTATTAAAGTAAATCGTTATAATTTTTTGGTCATCATCTATTTTATAACCATAGGGATTATTACTAAATGCACTAAACATTTGCATGGTGTTGCTACCTAAATGCAGATAATTACTGTCATTATGTAAAAAATCATCACTGCTTAGCTGTTTTTTGGTTGAAATAATTTGGCTGGTTTGTTCAGTTTCAATTAGTAAACTTTGTTTTACAACACCATCATATAGCGCGTAGACAAGCGGCATATGAAGCAGATCAACAGCATCGCGCTGTCGCCCATAGTCATTATCTGACGTCGTCATATCATAAGCTTTTTTGTACCACGTGGTGACATCATCATCATCAATTTTTAAAATGCGCTGTCCGATTAATTGACGATAGTCTTTAGTTGCATTGATAATATAAAACGACTGATCGATTTTTTCAAAGATAATTGGCATATTGCTGTAGTAAAGCTTTCGAATATAAAAATTAGTATGGGCGTCATTAAAATAGTGAAAGGCTTTAAGCATACTGATATACTGCTCGTTTAACGGCATCGTTTCAATGGTTTTAGCGATATTATTTAGACGCAGGTCTTGCGGTGTGTTTTGTTGTACGATGTCGTAGTCAAGATAGCTGCTATCGAGTCGCCAAACGATATCCTCAACGATCTCTTTCGTTAAAGGCAATAAGTATTTTTCTAGCGGTTTGCCAGATTTAGCTGTTGTCTTTTTCGCTTCAGTTGTTACAACCGTTGCCGCCGTGCTTTCCGGTGCGTCCACTGACGGCGTACAGGCCGTTAGTAACAAGGTTAATGCAATTGCTAGTAAACTATATTTTTTCATATTATTGACCTTTAAAACCCCGATATCTGTCCACTGCGCACTGCGTACTTCGGTCGAGATGACTTATTTAATAATTTTTCGATCTTGATGACAGCGTAACAGTCACTAAAAAACCGAAAGCGCTGGGTTACCAGCGCTTTGTAACAATCTATTTCGCAAGTTGCGTTACCACAAAACTGGCAACGTTTTCGGCATAGGTGTTGGGACCAAAACCAGCGTCAAACCCTAGTTCTTTAGCCAGTTCATGGCTGATACGCGGTCCGCCACAAGCGACGATCATCTTATCGCGCAAGCCCTCTGCCTCTAAAAGTTCAATCAAATTCGTCAAGTTGTGAATATGAACTTCTTTTTGGGTGACAATTTGCGATACTAGTATGGCATCAGCATTTAGTTCTAATGCTTTAGCAATCAGTTCTTCGTTTGGCACTTGCGAACCCATGTTGACAGCATTGATGCCCTTATAACGCTCCAAACCATAGTGACCATTGAAACCCTTCATGTTAAAGATGGCATCAATACCAACAGTGTGGGCATCAGTACCCGTACAGGCGCCAACGATGACAATTTCGCGGTCAAAGTGTTCTTTGATAAAGTCTTCAACGCCGTACTTATCCATCACTTCACCTTCAACTTTTGGAACGTGAATATTTGAATAGTCAACTGTATGTGTACACTTGGCATAAGCGACAAAGAACGTATAGCCAACGCCAAGGTCGCGCGCCTCGACAATTGATGGCTCTTCCATACCCATTTTGATCAACAATTGCTTTGCCGCTTCAGAGGCTTCGTCGCCATGTGGTACCGGGAGCGTAAAACTAAATTGTATTTTACCATCGTTAATTGTATCACCATAAGGTTTTACTTTTGTTAAATCATTTTGATTACTCATTAACGTTCACCTCCCAGCATTAATGGAATAAATGGATTAAAGTAATTTTCGCCTTTAATGGTAACACCAGCAAGACCTTTACCACCATCTTTGGCACGTTTGACATCGGCAAAATTACCGCGTGTAATCGTTTCCATCAAACCGTCTTTCTCAATTTTTTCAAGCATTTCGGCAGCTTGTGCCAATACTGTTTGGGCACGCTTTTGAATAATGCCGTCTTCTTTAAATTCTATTTCTGATGAAATGTCTTTCATGTTGTTAAAAATATACTGTGCGTTATCAAGTGATAACTTTCTATCTTGTAAAAATGGCGTGTGAATGGCCTCTGTCAACATGCCGAGTAACTGAATGCCCTGATTAGTCATAATTGAAATTGTATTAAACAAGGCATTTTGTACTTGACCCTTAAAGATGTCACCTGTCATGTACTTGGTCGGTGGCATGTATTTTAGTGGCGCTTTCGGGAATATTTCGCGTGCCATTTGCGCTTGCGATAATTCGTATAAGAAACCATTTGTAATTGTCGGATTCATTTCAAAAGCATGGCCTAAACCCATTTGTTCTTCTGGAATACCAGCTAACAGTGCAAACTGCTCATTAATAAACTGTGACGCCAACACTGTGTAAGCCTCTTCGTAGGCGTCGGCTGTCGTCAAGTAGTTATCTTCACCAGTGTTGATAATAACGCCAGCAAAACCGTTGATTACCCTTGAGAAGAACTGGTCAACCAGTGTGCGCTGCATGTTGATATCGCGGAACAAAATACCATAAAGGGCGTCGTTTAACATGACGTCTAGTCTTTCAATGGCTCCCATTGCAGCGATCTCTGGCATACATAGACCAGAACAGTAGTTACATAATCTGATATAGCGACCAACTTCTTCGCCGACTTCGTCAAGTGCTTTGCGCATTAGCTTAAAGTTTGCCTGCGTGGCATAGGTACCACCAAAACCCTCGGTGGTCGGCCCATATGGCACAAAGTCAAGTAGTGATTGACCTGTTGTACGAATAACAGCGATTACGTCAGCACCCTGTTTAGCAGCAGCTTGCGCTTGTAAAACGTCTTCGTAAATATTACCTGTCGCAACGATAACGTATAAATAAGGTTGCGGTGAATCACCAAAGCGCTCTAGGTACGCTTCGCGCTTTTGACGATTTTTGCGAATGCTCTCAACGCGATCAACCGCGACTTCGTTAATAACAGCTTCGATGTCTTCTTTTTTTGCCATTGGAAGTGCTGTTAAATCGATATCACCTGTTGCAATACCTTCAGCGACTTCTTGTGGCGTAGCGTTTTTTTGAATCATGGCGTTGCCAATATAATAGGCAATACCTTGGTTTAACACACCTTGCTCTTTTAAATGGTCGACAACGACGTTCGGTAGTGGTGTACCAACATCATCAACGCCATCAATGCCAAATAATCTGGCAATTGTTCTTTCGACGGCAACCGTCGTATGATCGTCGATAAAAACTTGAATATCATCGGCAATGCGCCTTGCGCTGTTTCTTGCCTTGTCGATCATCGCTTGATCGAGTTTTAATTTACTCTCCAATGCTTCCCTCCTAAACCTGAATAATTAAACTAATTATCTTCCAATTTACACTTTGCACGACTGATTATTTCACTTGCCAGACCTAAGCCGGCGGCAATTTTAATAGCATCTTTTGGCACAATACTATCTTTGTCAACTTTTTCAAGACGGTAATCCATACCTTCTGCCAATGTTTTAGTTACTAAATTACGATCAATGGTTTCAGGCAATGACTTTAAGCCCGCCACTTGTAGATGACGCATGGCGACATCTTTACCGAGTCCATCGTAATGCGTCGTCACGACAACATCGCTGTTTTTCTTACAAAACGCCTCTAGTATGCTGTCGGATAGCGCCCAACCCTCTGCTGGGTTGGTACCACTTGCCAATTCATCAATCAATACCAAACCACGCTGTTCAGATGCGGCTAAAGCATCGATGATTTCAACCATTTCAGCGCCAAATGTCGATAGCCCCTTAGCTACATTTTGTTCATCGCCAATGATGGCATCAATAAAACTGTAATAGGGAACAATCGCCATTTTAGCTGGCACAAACAAGCCATAATGTGCCATGGCAACAATTAAACCAACCATTTTTAAGCTGATCGTCTTGCCACCCATATTGGCACCAGTAATCAATGTAACATTTTTATCAAGTGTGATGCTTACCGGTGTATAGCTCTGTTTTTTGCCGATTAAAAATGATTCGACTATTGCATGTCTACCTTCTTCAATTATCAATTGCCCGTCTTTAGTCATTTGCGGTCTAACGGCGTTCATGGCAACCGCTAAACTGGCTTTCGCTAAATAAAAGTCGAGTTTTCCAATAATGGAAAATATCTGTCTTAACAAGACGGTGTCTTCTTGCAAATCCCCAGTTATCTTTTCTCTTATATCGTATAGGGCGTCTTCTTCATCGCTGCGCATTGTTTCAAGTTGATTTTCAATTGCTAATACGTCATCCCCCAACACAATGCTAAAGGTGACAAAGTTATAATGCTGTTCACTGACCAATAGACGACTGTCGTTTAACAGCTTTTGATAGCTATCATCTTCACCTTTTCTGACGACGACAGTGCCGTTTGGTCGAAACCTTAACTTTGGATAATCTGTCACAATACGCTTGGCAAGTTGCCCTTTTTTCTGGCGAATTTCGTTTTCTAGCGACTGTATTTTCATGCGAACTGCTTTTAGTTCTGCTGAAAAATTATCGTCGATATGGAATGTTTCATAATAATTTAATTCGGGGTCTAATTTTTGATATGCACGTTGCGGAAACGCCAAATTCAACTGTTCTGGTAACTGCTCTAGAAACGGTTGATAGCGATCGCTCAACTTTTTAATTTGCAACAAGAGAAACTTTAGTTCGTAGAGTTCTACTTGGGTTAAAGTAATCTCGTTTTCAATGTTCTTGACACTGCCCCGTAAGTCTTTGATGTGTTCAAAAATGACTCTTAGCGTCTTAAAGTACGTACGATCTTTATTGATTTGTTTTACAAAACGTTCAATGATATCGTCGTTTTGACAATGCGCTTCAATTGCTTCTGCGCCAAATGGCCGCATGGCATTTTTTTCGTCTTTGCCATAAGCCGTTACCACTTTTAAGCGTTTTAGGACTTCACTAAAACCAATAATTGTAGCGCTGTTTTTTAAAAGTTCCATGGTATTTCCTCTGCCATAACATCTATAATGGGCACATCAGGAATGGCGGTTTTAAGGCGCGTTTCAAATTCGTCGGGGTCAAAGGTATAGCCTTTTGGTGATGTTGGATTATAAGTGATACCAACCAGTTTAATCGGCGAATTAATGCGCAGTGTCAAACCCTTTTTTAAGTAATAACGCCATTTGTCAGGTGCTATAAATATTTTTGTCGCGTCTTCCACGACCCATGTAATATCTTTTAAATGTTTTTTAACTTCTAAAAAACTATCGATAATGTAGTTGCCGAAGCTGCCCGCTATAACGATATGCGTTGTGTCTTGATCAACTTGGCCAGCGATTAACTGACCAGCGCCTAAGGCCGTCTTAAATTCAAGCGGCACAGCGACAATTTGATCATCAATACACTTAACTAAGCCAACGCTACTCACTTGCATCAGTTCGGCAACAACAGCACGATGTGTTTCACTTACGACTGGTAAATGAAATAAATTGACACGATGAGCGGTTAAATTAACCACTTCTAACAGCTGTCTGTGCAGTGCGGCGCCAGTTGAAAGCACGGTTGCCTCAGTGACACTGGGCGATGCCAACGAACGCCTGTCCAGTGCGCCGTCAACCAAGACGACATCAGCGCCGTGTTGTCGCAAAAGTTCAACCACTATGCTGGTGCCGCCTGTCGTCGACGGACCAGCTAGTTCTATGTAACCGTCATAGGTCACTTTGGCAATAATAATTGTACCCATCGCCGTGTGAATCGACGTACTCGCCAGTATTTCCATGCGAGCTGTCGCCTGTTCGACAAAGTTTTTAGTGGTTGCAATAACCGTGCCACTATAAACATAGATGGTCGGCTTGTGCGTTTCGGTGACGAGGTCTTGGCGTTCGCCATCACGCCCGATCGATGTTAAGCCAAGGGTTACACCTAACCCTGCGGCTGAATCAATCAAATGATTGAGCGCAACTGTCTTGCCGGCATTTTTGCTCATGCCTATTAACGATATGCTCTTGTAACCTGCGTCTACTATCTGCTCAAATAGTGCCATTTTAGTCGTGTTTGTTCCTCAAGTGTCTATCGAGTTCTTTTAGTTCTAAGTTGACGCGCTCACCATGTAACAAGCTGAGTACGCCGTGTTCTTTTTCTTTCTTTTCGCTCTTACAAACGTCGCAGTGACATTCTTCAACATAACTTTCAGGTTCTGTATATGTCGTCACAACGCCTTCGTAGTTTCTCAAGACAACGCGATTTGGTGATTGCGATAATACATAATTCGGCATAACTGGTGTTTTACCACCACCACCTGGTGCGTCGACAACAAAGGTCGGTACACAATAGCCTGAAGTATGACCACGTAAACCTTCGATAATTTCAATACCTTTAGAAACCGGTGTTCTAAAGTGGCTGATACCAAGTGATAGATCACAAATGTAGATATAATATGGACGAACGCGCATTTTTACGAGGTCGTGTACTAACTTTTTCATGATGTGTACGCAGTCGTTAACGCCTCTTAAAAGTACTGATTGGTTACCAAGTGGGATACCTGCATCAGCCATCATTTCACAAGCTTTAATCGCCTCTGGCGTCACTTCTTTTGAATGGTTAAAGTGTGTGTTTAGCCAAATTGGGTGGTACTTTTTGAGCATGCCAACCAGTTCTGGTGTAATACGCTGTGGCATAACAACTGGTGTTCTTGAACCAATTCTGATAATTTCAACATGTGGAATTTCTCTTAAGCGCTGAATGATGTACTCAAGGCGCTTGTCAGAAACGAGCAACGCATCGCCGCCTGATAATAATACGTCGCGTACAACTGGTGTTTTGGCGATGTATTCGATAGCTGCATCGATGCTGTCTTTACCTACTTCGTTGTCAGACTGACCAGCAAAGCGACGTCTTGTACAGTGACGGCAGTACATTGAACACATATCCGTAATCAATAAAAGCACTCTGTCTGGGTAACGGTGCGTTAAGCCGGGAACTGGTGAATCTTCGTCTTCGTGAAGTGGGTCTTCCATGTCAGAAGGCGCTTTATAAGTTTCTGCACTGGTTGGTACAGCCTGCATTCTAACTGGACATCTTGGATCATCTGGATCCATTAACATTGCATAATAAGGCGTGATACCCATACGCAAAACTTCTAACGACTTCTTAACACCTTCTTCTTCTTCTGGTGTTAAGTTGACAACTTTCTTTAACTTTTCTAAAGTTGTAATTCTGTTTCTTACTTGCCACATCCAGTCATTCCACTGTTCTTCTGTGACATCTTTCCACATTTCAATTTCAGTATAATGTCTCATTAATTAAAACCCTTTCTTTGTTCATGCGTAAGTTAACTACTCTCATTTTACAATTTCGATTTTTTTGATAACTATTCGGTTGCGAACTGTCATTTCGAGCGCAGTCGAGAAATCTCGGGTTTTAAATGCGAGATCTCTCCATTTCGCTACGTTGCAGTCGAGATGACACCTTGTTGCGTTTTTCGGTTGAACAATTACCTTAATTTAGTAAAAAAATTAGATTTTAAAAAGCCACAAGCGGGTAGCGAAAAACGCTACCCACTTCTGTCGCACTTATTAATTAGCTGAAAACTATGCGTAAACTTCTTCAAATAACTTTCTTAAACCTTCAGATTCTCTCATGATTTCAAGTGAAATTTGAGCATGACCTCTAGCATAACCATTACCGATGATCATGTTTGTGTCCATGCCAACACCCTCTGCACCAAGTGCAGCTGCTGTAAAGCTAGTTGCCATAGAGAAGAAGTAAATAACGCCATCTGGGTCAGTTGCTAAAATACTTGACATTTCTGTGCCAGGAATATTAACACAGTTAATTGTAACGTCTGCCATTTTGCCATCTGTAACTTCTGCAACGGCATTTAAGACGTCAACTGGCTTAGTAGCATCAGCCACGATGTATTCGTCAGCCAAGTTAAGTGGTCTAATTCTATCAAATGATTTTTCGTTTCTGCCTAAGCAGATAACTTTACCTGTAACGCCAGCACGCTTTTTAGCTTCGTATAAGCAGAGCATACCAGATTTTCCGTAACCGCCAATGACAAGAACCGTGTCACCAGGCTTAACAAGCTTGGCTGTTTGAGCAGGTGCACCAGCAACGTCTAATACAGAAAGTGCCAAGTTTTCAGGCATGTCTTTTGGCAATACAGCGTAGATGCCACTTTCAAATAAAATTGCTTGTGCCGTAACGTCAACTTGGTCGATATCTTTTCTAACTTCGTTAATGCTTTCAATTTTTAATGGTGTTAAAGAAAGTGATACTAAAGTAGCAATTTTGTCACCAACTTTTAAGTCTGTCTTACCTTCTAAAGCAGGACCGATCTCTTTAATAGTACCAATCAACATACCACCAGAACCAGTTACAGGATTGTGCTGCTTGCCGCGCTTAGCAACTGTATCCATAATAATTTCTTTGATTCCCTCAACATCACCTTTAGCTTGCTCTTTAATTTGGGTAAAGCTAGCCGAGTCAACGTTCAATGTTTGGACATCAATTAAAATTTCGTTGTCGTAAATTTCCATTGTGTTGTCGATCTTCCAAGCTGGTTGAGGGAGTGTACCCTGTGGTTCTAATACTCTGTGTGTGCCGAACTTGCATCCTTTTTTCATAGTTTCCTCCATATTACCTTTTTTTATGTGATATAAAAACATCGTCTTCTATTATAGCAAATACTATGCCATATTTAAAGTAAAAAATAAATGGCTATATTGCTTGGCTTTAGCTAATTCTTGCATAATATTCAGTGTTAGCCAACCGATAAAACGCCGAATTTTCGGCGTTTTATTAATGATATTATTTCATTTTACTTAGTTTATACTGTAGTGTTTGACGTGGAACAGCTAAACTTTTCGCTGCTGCCGTAATATTGCCGCCTGTCGCTGTCATAGCCTTTTCGATCAGCGCGCGTTCTAATTTACTAATTTCAACAGAGAGATTTAAACTTTCACTGGCAATGTCGCGCCGTCTATTGGCAGCACGCAACAATTTTGTTGGCAATTCGGCAACTGTAATTGTATTATCATCTAACATGCTGATCGCACCTTCGATGACATGCTCTAATTCACGCACATTGCCTGGCCAATGATAGGCCAAGAAAATTTGAGTCACTTCTTCGTCAATGCCCTCGGTACTTCGTTTCATCGCCTTGTTAATTTTGCTGATAAAGTGTTCTGTCAATAGCAATATGTCATCACGACGTTCTCTTAATGGCGGCAGTTCAAAGACAATTGTACTGAGACGATAATAAAGGTCGCGCCTTAACACCCCAGCATTTAAAGCTTCGTCGATCGACTGATTGAGCGCCGCAATAATGCGCACGTCAATTTTCTTTGATTTTATTTCGCCTAGTCGACGCACTTTACCATCTTGTAAAAAGCGTAATAGCTTAGCTTGTAATGCCAAGGGCATCGCGTTTAATTCATCTAAAAAAACCGTGCCGCCATCGGCCGCTTCTAATAGTCCAACGCGGTTAGTAGCGCCTGTAAAAGCGCCTTCTACCGTACCAAACAAGATGCCTTCAAGTAAATTGGCAGGTAGCGCTGCACAGTTTTGCGCAATAAATGGCTTTTCTTTTCTCTTGCTAGCTACATGGATCGACTGCACAAATAATTCTTTTCCCGTACCCGTTTCGCCACATACCAAAACAGACGAATCATTTGCAGCTGCCTTTAACGCCTTTTGCTTTAATTTTAGCATTGTGTTATCACGGGTAATAATGTCAGTGAGATGGTAATATTCGTTATCTAAGGTCGCTTTTTCGCGATCGGCTACTTTTTCATTAATACGTTGCTGCAGTTCAATGATCTTTTCACTCATTAACTTTACAGTGGTGACATCGCTTGAAATTTCAAGCGCGCCTACCAGCTGACCATCATTATAAACTGGCAAAGTAGAATTTATTGTAACGATCACTTTACCATTATAATTAGAAAAAGTCTGTGAAAAATTGAGAATTGGCTTTCCGCTTTCAAGCACGCTATATAGGGTCGAATTGTCTTTGTTAAGTGTCGGATAAACCGAAAAAAGCGGTTTACCAACAACCTCTTCAACGACAATGTCATCTAGCTCAGCCGCTTTTTTATTGCAGAAGGTAATAATGCCCCTTGTGTCGATCTCCATTATGCCATCGCTGAGATGGTCTGCTATCAGTTTAAACCTATCCATACTCTCCACCGCCTAATTTTCGGCGTTTTTCCGCCTGTTTTTCGGCATTCATCAGTTTTTATCGTTTAAAGTTACTTTGTATGAAATATTAAGTACATGTGAAACTTCTTTAAAACCATTCATTGCCAAAGTATATTTAACAACAATTTCGCCTGAATTATCATCTAATTGATAATCTATTTCATCTGTTAAGTATTCAATCTTAATTGCACCGTAAGGGGTATGATAATTGGCATCTTCTCTTTGCCCCACGCAAAAGTGCAAAGCAATTGGCATTTCACCATAGCGTCGCATCACGACACAATCTCTGCCAATTCTTAAGATTGTGCGGTGTCCTGCTAAGCCTGATAGTTCTGTTTCTTCATACTTTATGTAATCATAGCCATTGCGCTGGTAGTGTTTGCCTTCGGTTATAAAATCAATTTCAAGTGGTTCTTCACCACTGCTCTTTTGAACTGATTTAACGTGCAATGTAATGTTGTTCATCTTGATACCTTTCAAACGCCAAGTCGAGCAGTTCACTAATCAACGCTTGATTGCTGATCCCCGCTTCTGCGCAAAGTAACGGAAACATGCTATATTTGGTAAAACCAGGAATTGTATTAAGTTCATTTAAGTAAATGTTACCATCTGTTTTGTCCATTAAAAAGTCTACCCGCGCCATGCCCTCAACGCCAAGTAGTTGGTAAACTTTAAGCGCCAATTGTTTGATTTTTTCAGTTGTCTGCTGATCAATCGGTGCAGGAATAATTAATTCGCTAAGTGCTGTATCAGAATATTTTGCTTCGTAATCATAGGTTTCATGGCTGGGTATTATTTCACCCACTGCCATCACGCACGGCCGCTTATTGCCACAAACGGCACATTCTAGTTCACGCGGGTTGATGCCCTGTTCAACGACAACGCGCTGGTCGTAGCTAAACGCCAACTCTAACGCCTCGCTTAGTCCACTGCGCTGTTTAACCTTGCTGATGCCAATACTTGAACCGAGATTTGATGGCTTGACAAATACAGGATAAGTGAGCGCTTTTTCAATTTGTTCAATGATGGTAGCGCTGTTATTTTGAAATGCCGTTTTAGCAAATGACAGTGATGGCACAACAGGCAGACCGGCATTTTTCATAATGTGTTTAGCCAGCCTTTTGTCCATGCAAACGGCTGATGCCGTTACATCAGCGCCGACAAATGGTATTTTTAAAGTCTTGAGAAAGCCCTGTAACTTGCCGTCTTCACCACCCGGCCCATGGATTAACGGAAAGACAATATCAATTTCTCTTTCTAAAAATGTGGCAAGTTCAGCAAGTGATATTGGTTTGCCACTGGCGAATAATTCGTCACTGTCTTTACTACTCAGTTGATCAAATAAGTATGCTTTCTGACTTTTATCAAAGCCGATTAAGCTCACGTCGTATTTTTTACGATCAATTGCCTTTACCACCATATCGGCACTCATAATCGACACATCGTGTTCAGCCGAATAGCCACCAAAGATAAGACCTACTGTCTTTAACATGCTTTCACCTCCTCGCTTGAGCCGCCAGCCAAGCCTTGACCGACTTAGTGACAACATCAATATGGGATTGTACAACGCGTTCTGCGCGTTCGCCATCTTTACTGACAAATGCTGCAATAATATCGCGGTGTCCTTCAACAATTTCTTTATAATTATGATACTCAGTAAAATAAATTGTTCTAAACCGATAAAATTGTTCTTGTAAGTTTCTGATCATTTCCTTTAATTTAGCGTTTTGGTTAGCGCCGTAAATGATGTCATGAAATTTATAATCTGTTTCGATTAAAGTTATTGTATCATCATTTTCAACAGCTGTTTCAAAGTCGTTTAAAAGCTGCTGCATCGCTTTAATATCAGTTTCTGTCATGTTTTCAGCAGCGCATCTGGCGGCGAAACCCTCTAATAAATAACGCAATTCTAAGACGTCAAGTATGTCTTTGCCGTCAAGCATTTTAACGTAGGTGCCCTTGCGCGGTACCACTTCAATAAAGTCTTCTTGTTCTAGCCGCTTCATTGCTTCGCGCACTGGTGTGCGACTAACGCCTAAGGTTTCAGCAAGCTGAATTTCCATCAAGCGTTCGCCTGGTGCCAATTTGCCAGTTAGTATAGCATCTCGAAGGTTTTCAAACACCACCTCGCCAAGTGGTTTATAATCTCTTTGCGATAGTTTTCCTAACATCTTAGTTTAAGTCCTTTCCCTTTTAACTTGTCGGTCTTGCTATATAAACATTCTGCCATTTTTTTTTCATTTTATACTTTGCTTTTTGTGCGCTTTCTAAATTGTTGAATATGCCAAAGACAGTTGAACCAGAACCACTCATTTGCGCATAAAGCGCACCTAAGTTGTAAAGCTGTCGTTTAATATCAGCAATTTGTGGTAGCCATTTCAGCGTCACGCTTTCTAAAACATTGCCCATATGCTTTATCGCCACTTCAAGTTTATTCGCTCGTAAAGCACTTATTAACGCCTGATTATTGGGACGCTCTAAAACTATTTCAAATGAAAAATTTTTAAACACTTGCGCAGTTGATACGCTCTCTTGCGGTTTTACTAAAACCAAATAATACTTTGTGTTATTTTCGAGCTTTGTCAAACGATCACCAATACCTTCAGCTAAAGCTGTGCCACCCACAAGACAAAATGGCACATCGGCACCGAGTTCTAGACCGATATCAACTAACACTTTATCATCAATATTTTTGTTATATAATTGGCTTAATCCCTTAATAACAGCAGCTGCATCAGCCGAACCGCCAGCTAAGCCAGCACCAATTGGTATATTCTTAACAATATCAATATGGTAGCCATTATTTAGTGCAAATCGCGCATTAAAAAAACACGCCGCATGATAAGCTAAATTGTCATCCATATTGCACAATTCAGGGTTGTCAGTTGTGACGACAATTTGATTTGTTTTATTTGGCACTATGGTAACGGTATCGTATAAATCAATTGTCTGCATAACCGTTGCCAAATCGTGATAACCATCGGGGCGCTTAGCCGTTACATCTAAAGATAAATTTACTTTTGCCTTGGCCTGTATTGAAATCATCTAAAATCTTTCTGTACATTGTATACACTATATTTAATTATACATGATTTACTCGGCGCAAACAAGAGCCAGATAGCAATTCAATAGTTAATTGGATTGCTATCTCTTTAAAACGCAAAAACACTTGCAATGCAATTCGCAAGTGTTTTTATTAAAACTGCATTAATTATTAACTAATGCTTATAAGCGCGCTAACAAATCATGATAGGCGCCATTGACGTCATTAAAAAGTCTGTCAACCTTGTTGTCATTTTTTAAAAGACGATACAGCTTAGTAATGCGCGGTACATTTAGACCAGCTTTGACCAACATTTCTTCTTGGCCAAGAACATCTTCTGGTGAACCCTCGTAAACATTTTTACCGTTGCCCAACACATAAATATAATCGGCAATTTCGGGTACCAAATCCATATTATGGGTTGCAATAATCACTGTCAAGCCAAGCTTTTTTTGCAAGTCAGTGATCAGTCCCAACAATTGTGCAATACCGCGCGGGTCGAGCCCTGCGGTTGGCTCGTCTAAAATCATTAGACGCGGCTGCATCACTAAAACGCCAGCAATCGCCACTCTTTTCTTTTGGCCATAACTGAGCGCATGGGTCGGTTTTGCCTTTAAGTGTGTGATGCCCGTTTTTTGCATCGCATCGTCAACTCTTTTTCTGACTTCGTCTTTTGATAAGCCTAAATTAAATGCCCCAAACGATATATCTTGCTCAACACTAGCTGAAAAAAGCTGATCGTCGGGGTCTTGAAAAACAATGCCAATATTCTTTTTTAAAGAGATAATGCCTTGTTTACTGTAATCATAATCTTTGCCGTCAAAGCACATATAGCCAGCATCTGGTTTTAATATACCATTCAAATTTAAAAATAAAGTTGATTTTCCTGCGCCGTTTGCACCTAATAAAACAGTCGTTTCACCTTCTTTTAGATTTAGTGATAAATCTTCAAGCGCAACCGTGCCATCTGGATATTTGTAACAAAGATTTTTTACTGATAAAATGATCTGATTTTCTACCGCCATAATAACACCCACAAGGCCAATAATAGCCCATTAAATATAATCGTTAACGCTAATATTTGATAACGCATTTGATAATCTTGACTAAGTACAACAATATCACCATTATAGGCTCTGGCCTCTAAAGCATTGTATAGTTTTGACGTACGCTTAATACTGCGAATAAAAATGCTAGAAACTAACACGCCAAATGAATGTAGGCTCTCTTTAAATGATTGGTAGCCAAGCCGAGCAGTTTGCGCAATCCGCATTTTGTTTGCCATTTCAGAAACTACAAATATTAAACGATAGATCATCAGCATCAATGTGACCATGCTTTTCGGCAGCTTTAACATCGCTAAACCTTCGCAAAAATCAATAATTGGTGTGCTGAGTGCTAGGAGATACATGGCATTGGCGGCAGCCATCGCAGTTAACATAACTGTGACGCCCCGCCAAACACCTGTTTCTGAAATAAAGGCAATGCCACCAAGATTAATAATGGCGTCAGCCGCAGGCGCGCCGAATTCAACAATGATGGTAATGACACTTAAAAAGATAAATGAAAGTGGTACACGCATCAAGTGAATTAGGCTACCCCATTTGACCTTTAAATAATAGATTGCAACTAAAGTCGTGACAAAATAAACAATTAAAGAAACCATAATATGATAACAAAATATCGTTAAAAATAATGTTATCAGCACCGCAAATAATTTGATATTAGGGTGCACCAAACGCAAAGGTGACGTATAGCTATAGGATTCAATCGTTTCCATTAAGCTGCTTTTCCTTTTTGTTCTTTACCAATTTTTTTACCCTTTAGGTAGCCGATTGAGTAGAATATAATTGCTGAACCAAACGCCGCTTGTAACGAGAACAGCATACTTTCAATTTCGCCACTTGGCAGTTCAATTGGACTTTCTGCCCAAGGCTCGTAGTCGGGATGAATTTCAGTGATAGCACCTTCACCCTCGCCATCTGAACCACCAAATTCAGAGCCTGCTGGTGCCAGTACGAAAGGAGCTAAGATAATAACAACGATTAAAACTAAAATACCCAAATAAAAACCTGCATTTTTCATATTACTTACCTCCGTCAAAATTAATACTTGTTAATTCTTCAGTTGCATATTCTGTGATCAACTTAAAGATAATAACAGTAACTAAGCCTTCGACAATTGCGATTGGCACTTGCGTGAAAGCAAAAATAGATATAAATTTAGTGAAAGAGGCGCCAAATCCGCCATTTGCAGCTGGAAAAGCTAACGAAAGTTGAATAGCGGTCGTAACGTAAGTGATTAAATCACCTAGTGCAGCCGCTAAAAAGACGCTTAAGCTAACATTTTTAGTCGTTTTAATCGAAAACTTATAAACACCATAAGAGACGATTGCACCGACGATTGCCATTGAGAAAACATTGGCGCCAAGCGTTGTTAAGCCGCCATGCGCTAACAGAATTGCTTGGAACAATAACACAATTAAACCCAACACAGACATGACACCTGGTCCAAATAAAACAGCACCTAAACCAATGCCAGTTGGGTGCGAACAACTACCTGTAACAGACGGCATTTTCAGTGCTGAAAGCACGAAGACAAATGCGCCAGACATAGCAAGTAAAACAATTGCTCTTTGATTGTTTTTCAAAATCTTTTGAATCTTGAAAAAACCATAAACAATAAATGGAATACTCAACGCTGCCCAAATAAGCGCCCATTGTCTTGGCAAAAAGCCTTCCATAATATGCATTGCACTAACAAAGCTAGTAACGGCAAGCAAAGAAACAATTACTGAAAATGATACAGTTTTTTTCATTTTCTTCTCCTTTATAAGTGTAGAGACTCTTAAAAAAAAATCGCAGACTAAAATCTGCAACTTCCAATGTTGTGTCCACCCTTAGTCCCGAAAAGTACGACACATCAACTCTTTAACTAGGTAATCAGACTATCACTGTAGCGGCTCTGTGAGGGAATTTCACCCTACTTCCCCTAAATTAAAAAGATTTATTAAACTTAATATTTGTATATCTCCTATTTCAGTATACAACTCATTTTTAAATATGTCAATCAAATAAATAAGACTACTTGTCAGTAATATTCTACTATGATAAACTAACTTTAATAATAATTATTATCAATGAAAGAGGTGAACAAAATATGGCAAATTTTTTTCAAAATACTAGAAAACCAAAAGGACTAGGTGGCAAAATTATGCTCAGCATGATGAACAGCGGTCATGCCGGTCCCTCAAAATGGGCACTTTCTCATCTTTTAACCAGTAAATCAGACTGCGTACTTGATATTGGCTGTGGCGGCGGCGCCAATATTGCGCAATTACTACAAATGTGTAGCGAAGGTCACGTGAGCGGCATTGATCATTCAGCGCTCAGTGTCGAAAAATCGATAAAGGTAAACCAAACAGCTGTTGATGCTGGCAGATGCAGCATTGTACAAGGTGATGCCAGTGCACTCCCCTATGAAGCAGAAAGCTTTGATATAGTCACTGCGTTTGAAACAATTTACTTTTGGCCCGATATTGAGAAATCCTTTAAAGATATCTATAAAATATTAAAAAATAGCGGTCAATTTATGATTGCTAATGAAGTAGATGGCGAAAAGGTACGCGCTGAAAAATGGCAAAAGATAATTGAAGGCATGCGCGTTTACAGCGCAACCGAAATTGAACAGTTTTTAAAAAATGCTGGGTTTACTGATATTATTGTCAATATTGAACCAAAAAAATATTGGCTGTGTATGATTGCAAAAAAATAGATATTACAAGTAGTTTGTAGCACAACCTGACACATTGATCATAAAAGGACTCAAAAATGAATAATTTAATCATTAAGACAAGTCAAGCATTTGAAGAAAAGTTTTCAGCTTATCCCGATTTTGTTAAGCCTAAAATGCAAAACTTAAGAGCATTGATATTAGAAACTGCAGCAGAAATACCTGAAATTAACGAATTAGAAGAAACGCTAAAATGGGGCGAACCGAGCTTTATCACTGAATTGGGCAGCACGCTAAGAATTGATTATAAGAAAAAGATGCCTAACCAATACCAAATGTATTTTAATTGTTCTAGTCGATTAGTTGAAACTTTTAAAATGGTCTTTGGCGATTTATTTGAATATGAAAAAAACAGGGCAATTATCTTTTAAAAAATGAAATTAACTTAGGCTTATAGTGTTTTTATTCATCTAGTAATAGCACATGAAGTTTGCCATTTTTCTGCTTGACTTCTGTTTTAACACCGTAAACCGCCTTGATGTTTTCAGTCGTTATGACTTCTTCGACCGGGCCGTAAGCATGTATTTGCTTATCTTTTAGCATCAGCACCTTATCACAAAACATTGCCGCTAAATTTAAGTCGTGTATCGACATAACACCCGAAATCGACTTTTCTTTAATAATACCCTTGACGATATTGAGTATTTCTAGCTGATGTTTCATATCTAAATTACTGGTCGGTTCATCTAATAGTATTGCCTTCGGTTCTTGGGCGAGTGCCCTTGCAATATAAACGCGCTGCCTTTCGCCACCGCTTAAACTATTGATTTGGTTAAAGGCAAATTCAGCCAAATCGAGTTCTTCTAAGACGGCAAACACCTTGTCTTTATCGGCTTGTTTTAACTTAAAATTAACAAACGGCAAGCGACCAATCATGATCATATCAATGACATTAATCGGAAAGTTGCTATTAGTGTTTTGCGGCACATAACTAAAATACTGCCCCAAGTCTCTACCCTTTAACTTGTAGATGTCTTTACCTTCAACACAAATTTGCCCTGCGCCAATTCTATGAATGCGATTGATGCACTTTAATAACGTTGTCTTACCAACGCCATTTGGCCCAACTAAAGCCAATAGCTCGCCCGAATTGACATCAAAAGAAACATCTTTTAGAACTTCTTTTTTATCGTAGAAAAAACTAATATTCTTAACGCTCAAGCTCATTAATAATACTCCTTTCTACGAATGATAATCAAATAGATAAACATCGGTACACCAATATAAGATATGATAATGCCAACCGGTATGGTAACAGGACTAATTAGCGTTCTGCCTATGATGTCAGACAGCGTAACCAATATTGCACCAAACAGCGCTGAAACCGGCAATAAAAAGCGGTGATCATTGCCGATAATTAAGCGCGCAATGTGCGGGCTAACCAAACCGACAAAGCCGATGACACCCGTAAAACTAATAACAGTTGCCGTCATTAAGACCGTCACTAAGCCAACTTTAATTCTCAATTTATTGGGGTCAATGCCGATACCCTTAATGAAATCGTCGCCACTGGACGACAAGCCATTTAATAAAAAGGCATTTTTTATTAGCACCGGAAAAGCGATGACAATCATGATTAATAGCACCAGTACTTGCTGCCAAGTGGCTCCATTTAGTGTGCCAAATGTCCACTGAACAGCTTGCGACAACTGGTTTTCGTCGGCGATAAATTGAACTGTCGCTGTAAGCGCGCTAAAAATATAGCTAAAGGCAATACCGACTAAAATTAGCGACTCAGGTGTCATGCCAATTTTGTTAGAGATAGCGTAGACGACAAAGGCACACAAAAGCGATAGTATAAAGGCATTGAGCACAATGCCAAGCGGCGTATGCGGCATAAAGCCAATACCCAATACTATCGCTATTGAGGCGCCAAAGGCCGCCGATGACGACAAGCCAATTGTAAACGGACTAACCAAAGGGTTTCTGGTAATGCTCTGCATGACAGTACCAGAAACCGACAGGCCAAGACCCGCCAATATTGCTAGCACAGTTCGTGGCATTCTAAGTAACAGTATTACTTTCTCTGCGCGACGTGCCTGTGGGTCTGCATTTGTAATGCCTTTAAAAAAGTTGACAATGCTGTTGATGACTGTGTCACTGTTAATCGTTTTGCTGCCGACATTGACTGAGATAAAAAACAAAATAATCAACAGCACGGCAGCAACGATAATTGTCAAAAAATACTTATATAAACTCTTTTCGTATTTGACCTGTAGTTTTGATTTGCTCATTTTATTTGTTTAATGGATAAAAGTGTCCGTCAATAAACTTAAAGCCTTGGTAATCTTCTAACCATTCTTTGAAGATTGCATCAGGATCTAATTCTGGTAACTGCTCTGGATACATCCATTTTGCCATATAAACCGCACCGATTAATTTAGATGCCCCGCCGTGACCAAACTGTGACATCAAGTAGACATTGTTGTTTTTAACGGCGTTGATTTCATCAAAACCCGGACGACTTTTAATGGCTTCAATTGTTGCATCTCTCTGTTCTAACGATGGTGAAACATAGACACCTGTGCCCTTAAGTGCGTCATTTGGCGTAATGTGCTTAAAGATAAAGTCAGGGTTGCGTAAAACAATTTCTTCAGGCGTTACAGTTGAATCACTAACACCTTCTGGTTGGTCAGCAAAGATATTTTCGCCACCAGATGCCACAATCATGTTGTAGTAATAGTTGCCGGGAAAACTTGTTTTATAGTCTTTTGTGCTTTCCCAATAAACTGTTTTCTTTTCGACACCTTCAAGACTGTCTTTAATGTAATTTAATGTATCATGGTAATACTTTTTAAATTTTTCAGCCTTTTCTACTTTGTCAAACATTTTACCGATGTTGTCAATTTGGTTATCAAAATCAAATGTATCATAACCAGAAATGACAAACACTTTAATGCCAAATGGGCTTAGTTTTTCAACTGCCTCTTCATAGGTGCCATTGGCTGGTAAGATTAAAACTTCAGGCTCTAATTCAATGATTTTTTCATAATTTAACGCCTTTTGGCTTTTGCCAATGACATTTTCAGGGTCAAAGTTTTGCCAATATTCTCTGTCTTGTGCCGTGTTCATATCGGCAGCGATAACGCTGTCAATTGCGCCACAAGCTCTAATTAATTCGTTATTATAGCGCAATGCCACAACCGCTTTTTTAACAGGGAACGGCAGTTCAACTTCGCGGCCGACATTGTCGGTTAAGGTAATGGTTTCAGCCTTGGCCTCAGTTGTCGGCGCTGCTGTTGTCGGTGCTTCTGTTGTCGTCGCAGCTACTGTGGTCGGCGCCTCAGTAGTAGCAGTTGTTTCAGCTGGTGCTTCTGTTTGCGGTGTACAGGCCAATAAGTTAAATGCCAATAGTAATGCCAGTACAACAACACTTAATCTTTTCATAAACAATCTCCTCGTATAATATGTAATATAGACAAAAAGTTACAGACTACACCTGTAACTTAAAAATTCTGCACTAAACCCTTAGTCTCGAAGCGTTTAGTACATCAGCTTTTTAACTAGGCTATCAGACTATTACTGTAGCGGCTCTGCGCGGGATTTTCACCCGACTTCCCCTAATTAAAAAGACTTATTTAGTTGCTTTTTATTTTTTTATTTACTACCCTAAATCAGTGCGATAAAACAATAAAGTGGAAGGCGAAAAGTAGAAACAAAAGCCAAATGCAAAAGCGAGATTTCTCGACTGCACTCGAAAATATATAAGGCAACCCGGCACCTAGAAAAACGCAAGCATTTTTCGATAAAATTCAGATACAAAACAGTATCTGAGTGAAATATCGTGCTAGCGCACGATATGAAATACGCCAGTAAATAGGCGCATGAAATGTGCATACGCACATCTAAAAAAACAAAGTCAAATGCAACCTGGCACCCTAAAAATGCAGATATATTCAGCTAAATTGACTGAATTTATAGTTGAATGAAATGGCGCGATTTATCTAAATATGTTATAATGAGGTGATATAATTAAACGACATTGGGAGGTGTCCGCTTGAATATGTTAGAAACACTTAAAGCAATGGCTGATTTGTTGGCATTACAATTTGGCAAATACTGTGAAATTGTAATACACGAAATAAAACCTGAATCACTTGATTCTTCATTAATTTACATAAAGAATGCTCACGTTAGCGATCGTCAAGTGGGCGATGGACCATCGCACGCCGTTATGGATGCGCTGTCGAGCGATCATGCACTATTAAAAGATAAGCACAGCTATTTTACACAGACAAAAGACGGTAAAACACTTAAATCAAGCACACTTTATATCAAAGACGACAACAATCAGGTTAAATACGTCTTCTGTATTAATTTTAATATTGACAGTTTAATTGTCGCCAACGATTTAATACAAGACTTCATCAAACCTGAACTAAACAGCAATCGCGAGAACCCTGAAAGAATCACCCAAAATGTCAACGAAGTGCTCGATGACCTAATTGAGCAATCAGTTGCCCTTGTTGGTAAACCAGCCCCACTGATGACGAAACAAGAAAAAATTAGGGCGATTAATTTTCTAAATAACGCTGGTGCCTTTTTAATTACCAAGTCGGGCGACAAAATATCAGATTACTTTGGCATTTCGAAATATACACTTTATAATTATATTGATGTCAATAAAAAGTAAACTAAATAATATGTATTTGTTCAGTTAATTTGTCATTTCGAGTGAAGGCGTAGCCGAAATCGAGAAATCTCAGTTTTAAAATGCGAGATCTCTCCACTTCACTAGCGTTTCAGTCGAGATGATATGATGTGTCGATTGTTGTGACTAAACAAATACAACAATATAAAATATATATAGCCGCCTAACAGGCGGCTTCAGACTGTAAATGATTCGTATTAAAAACGTAACTATTCATTTGTCTTGCTAATTCGAATATATCGTAGCAAAAAAACCGAGATTTCTCGACTGCGCTCGCAATGACATACCCAAATGAACTTACTTAAAAATCAGAAAATGGCCTATCAATCCGCTTACCGCCGACAAAGCGCGCAACAATTTGCCTGTCATCACCACAGTAAATAAAGCGCTGTAAGCGTTCTTTTAAACCCCTTTGACGTTGATCGTGTAAAGCGAAATCGTCAATGACTAAAAAGTCAGCAAATCGCCCCGTTTTAAAATCGCCTATTTCACCAAAGAACTTGCCGCCTGCACGCGTTGCCATGTAAAAGGCGTTTTCAAACGATAAGCGCTGATGCTTTTTATCGATATGCGCCCAATACAAATTTGAATAGGTGACTGCCAACTGAATGACTTTGCCCATAAACAGTTCGTGGCCACCCGAAATATCCGACGCCAAGCCAACTGTAATACCACGCGACAATAATTCAGCAACTGGTGCGATGCCGCTGGCTAAGTTGCCATTGGAATGCGGGCAATGCGCCACGACAACTTGTCTGTCTTTTAATAGTTGTTTTTCGCGTTCATCTAACCAAATACAGTGTGCCATAATTGTTTTATAACCACTGCGAAGTAACCCGTGGTCAGCATAGACATCACTGTAAGATTGACTATTGGGGAACAGTTCAGCTACCCATTCGATTTCTTTTTTATTTTCTGACAAATGCGATTGCACTGGCAAGTCATATTTTTCTGCTATTTCACCCAAGCCATTTAACAAATCACTTGAACAACTCGGCGCAAAGCGCGGTGTTATAATTGGCTTTGCCATTTTATAGTCTTTTGTCGCCTCAACAAAATCAATTGTATCTTTTAAGCTCTGCTCGGTGGTTTCAATATAATAATCTGGGCTGTTGCTATCCATATTGACTTTGCCGATATAACCACGCAAGCCAGACTGTTCAATTAGCGCAGCCAGTTCAATAGCGGCGTCTTTATGAATAGTCGAAAAGACGACGCTTGACAATGTGCCATTTTGCCAAAGTGCATTGATCAGGCGCTTAAAGGTCGCTTGGCGATAGTTGGCATTGGCAAAACGGCTCTCTTCGGGAAATGTATAAGTGTTTAGCCAATTGAGCAGTTCCATATCAATGCCCAACCCGCGATTATTAAATTGCGACACATGGGTATGTACATCGACAAACGTCGGAATAATAAAGGCGTTGTCATACACTTCAAGCGGCACACTTTGCCAATTATCATCAAGTTTATTGACCAAATTGACAATTTTACCATCTTCAATTTGCATATAGTGATTTTCGAACACGTTAAGTGTATCGCTATCTTTTGAGTCAATAAAATTTGACTTTATTACTTTTTTGTTCATCTAAACACCCACTTCAAAGACACCACGTGGAATAATGCGTATTTCAGGTATGACGGTTAATGCTAAAAACGACAGGGTAATTAATGGATCAATGTTTGGGTTAACACCCAGTTTTCTAGCAATTTCTAATGTGTGCGATACGCTTTGTTCAACAATGCGGTAATCTTGTCTGCTCATTAAGCCCATAATTTCAAGCGGTACGGCTTCTAGCACCGCCCCACCACTAGCAATACAATAGCCGCCGCCAATTTGTTTTATTTTGGCAACACAAGCCAAAATATCTGCATCGTTGTCACCGACGACAATAATATTGTGCGAATCATGTGATACGGTTGAGGCAATTGCGCCATTTTTGATGCAATAATTTTTCAAAACACCAACGCCCACTTTGCCCGTAGCCTTATGCCTTTCGATGGCAACCACTTTATTATAGACGCCATCAGCAATAAAATAGCCATCTTGTTGTGGCACGTTTTCCATTGATTTTTTCGTCAGTATTTGTCCGTCAATCACATTAATGACAGGGAACTCACCAGCAACCGCCAACTGTATATCTGATTGTTCTATCGGTGCAATATTGACACTGTTTAATAACTCTGCCGCAATTTCAGAATCAGCTAATTCTGCACTTGGCACTATCGGCTTACCCTTAAAATAAACGCGTTCAATTGTAAAGCTGTCTAAGTCATTTAGTAAAATTAAATCGGCTTGGCAACCTGGTGAAATGCCGCCTAAGTGTTTTAAACCATAACAAGTTGCCGCATTAATTGTCGCCATTTGAATGGCTTTAACCGGATCAACGCCCAACTGTATAGAGCGCCTAACATTATAACTGATATGACCACGTTCGATAATTTCAGAAATATGCTTGTCGTCGGTGCAAAATGTAAAGCGATTGGTTGGCAAATTGTGTTCGACAATGCCTGCGACAATTGCATCTAAATTTTTAGTTGCACTGCCCTCTCTAATATGTACATACATGCCACAGCGCAGTTCTCTTAACGCATCGTGATAGGTTGTACATTCGTGATCAGTTTCAACGCCGCTAAAGCGATAGGCGTTTAGTTTTTTGTCATCATAACTACCAGCGTGACCATCTAATACTTTGTTGCTAAACAGTTCAATTTTGTCATGCATCACGGCGTCGCCAGCGACAATTTCATCTGAGCTCATCAATTCGCCTAAGCCCAAAACGCGTTCGTTTTCAAGATAGCTCGCCAAATCGGCCGCCAGTAAAGTGGCACCGCTATCATCGTACTGACTGGCCGGCACACAAGATGGCACCATCACATAAACATTGCCCGTCACATCTTTGGTAGCATTGAGCATAAAATTGATACCCGCTTTACCCGCGACATTTGCAGCTTCGTGCGGGTCGACAATAAATGTTGTCGTACCTGTTAAGCTAGCCTGTTCAACCAATTGACTCGGGTGCACCATGGTTGATTCTAGGTGTAGGTGCGAATCAATTAGGCCAGGGCAAAGGTACTTGCCGCTGCAATCAAGTTCTTCAACACCTGAACACTCGCCAACAGCAATGATTTTGTCATCTTCAATGGCGACATCTTGGACAATGATTTCTCCACTGTAAACATTGATGACTGAAACGTTTTTAAAGACAAACTGCGCGGGCTTATCACCACGGGCAATTGCCATTTGTCGTACTGTCTTTTGTTTCACAATATCACCCCTTAAATTTTACTTTTCTATGTTACTAGCCAGTCAAGCTGTCGTTGAGTTAAACAAAGTCATCAGCGAGAACGCTCCACTGCGGCCGAAATGCACCGTCCTAAACAGTTGTCATTTTACAAAAAAGGCGCTGTATCCTGACTGTATACAACGCCTTGTTGCTAGTGCCCAATACTGACGAATCAAATTAGACCGATTAGTCACTAGCCTTTATAGATGCTAAACAAACATGTATTTCAAAATAAATAATGCACAGAGAATGTACAGTATCGGATGAACTTCTTTTACTTTACCAGTACCTAATTTTAACAAAGTGTAAGAAAGTATACCGACAGAAATACCTTCAGCAATACTGTACGTTAATGGCATAATGATAATGGTCAAGAATGCCGGTATTGCATCTGACACATCTGAAAAATCAATTTTAGCAACCGAACCCATCATAAAGTAACCAACGACGATTAATGCTGGCGCTGTTGCAAATGCAGGCACTGATAAGAAAATCGGTGCAAATAACAGCGACAACGCGAACAGTACTGCCGTAACAGCACTGGTTAGACCTGTGCGACCGCCATCGGCAACACCAGCGGCTGACTCGACAAAAGTTGTCGTGGTCGACGTACCAACGCATGCGCCAAATGTCGTTGCAATAGCATCGGCAAATAGTGCTTGCTTAATGTTTGGTAGTTCACCTTTTTCGTTTAAGAAGCCAGCTTTTTCTGATACACCGATCAATGTGCCCAATGTATCAAATAAGTCGACAAATAAAAAGGCAAATACGACAACCCAAAGTTCAAAGCTCATTAACTTTGAAAAGTCAAACTGCAAGGCAATTGGTGCCAAGCTTGGCGGTGCTGACATAAATTGAGTTGGAATAACCGGGAACGTCGTTTCAAAATTAGGAACATAAATACCTGTTACTTGCGCGATCATACCGAGAATCCATGTCGCAAAGATACCAATTAAGATGCTACCTTTAACACGCTTGGCTTCGAGAACCGCCGTAATGACAACGCCGATTAAAGCCATTAAAACCACTGGCGACTTGACATCACCCAATTTTACTAATACCGCTGGGTCATCGATGATAATGCCAGCATTTTGAAAGCCAATAAAGGCGATAAATAAGCCGATACCAGCACTAACTGCTGTCTTTAGTGCCATTGGAATACTGTTAAACAGCATTTCACGCACATTGGTAACAGTTAAGATTATAAAGATAATACCTTCAATAAATACTGCGGTAAGTGCTGTCTGCCACGAATAACCCATGCCAATAACGACACTAAAGGCAAAGTAAGCATTAAGCCCCATGCCAGGTGCCAGTGCAAACGGATAATTGGCCATCAACGCCATCAACAGCGTACCGACGATCGCTGCCAATGCCGTTGCGGTGAAGAGCGCACCTTGGTCCATACCAGTAGCACTTAAAATACTGGGGTTGACGATTAAAATATAAGCCATTGTCATAAATGTCGTCAAACCAGCAACCATTTCCGTTGATACATTGGTGTTGTTCTCTTTCAGTTTGAAAAAGCGTTCTAACATAAATTTCTCCTTAAATTATATTTTCTAACTCATACCAACCTTTTTTATCATACTACTACATACCAATACTATCTAAAAAGTCATTAAATAAGTTAAATGTAACCTCTTTTCTGTAAAACGCTGATACACGACCATCAATTGGCTGAATGATTTCATCGTAAAGCGCAAGGTAATCAGCGCGTTTTGCCTTGGCCTGTTCTAACGTTAAGCCGATCAGCGTAGCATCGAAGTCGGGGCGCCTAATAATTAAGGGCGCAATTGCACCAATTGCAACTGCTAGGTGTTCAATGCGATTATCGACAATGCGATAAGTTGCAGCAAAGTCAAGTCGCGATATGGCAAGTGCCTTTCTAGCACCAATTTTTTTATAATAATATGTGCCGTAATTCTTCTTTGGTATTGTCACCGATACAATGATTTCATCTGCTTTTATGTCTAATTTCTTGCGATCGAGATAAAAGTCTTTGATGGCAACTGACCGCTTGCCAGTTTTTGACTGTAAGTTAACGACAGCGTCAAACACGAAAAAGATTAACGACGTATCAGCTTTAGCAGAACCATTGCCAATATTTCCGCCAATTGTGCCAAAATTGCGAATCGCTGGCGCTGCTAAATAGTCGATTGCATCTTTTAATATTTGTGGTGTATTGACGTAATCGTTGACTTGTGAAAAGCTACAGCCAGCACCAATTGTCAGTTCATCTTTGTTTTCAATGATGGCATTGATCTCTTTTACTTGATGCAAAAACAGATAATCAACAGCTTTTGCTTCGACCATCAGGTCGGTACCGCCACCGTATAATACAAGTTCGGGGCGCTCATTTTTGACATCGAGTGCGTTAAACTTTCAGACGCCATGATCATACCTGGTATACAAAAGCCACATTGTACAGCACTAATTTCAGCATAAGCTTCTTCAAGCACTTTAAAGCGTTCGGTCTTGGCGTAGCCTTCAATGGTCAAGACATCGCAACCAGCCACTCGACCCATCGCAATCAGGCAAGAATTTGCCAATTGACCATCAATAATTACTGAGCAAGCGCCACATTCACCTTCTTTACAACCAGCTTTTGACCCAGTTAGTTGATACTTTTCACGAATGACATCAAGTAAACTTATATTCAAAGGTCCGTCGTATTCAGTTTCGACGCCGTTAAGTATATATTTAATAGACATTATGCTTCCCCCTTTATATGTGCAAAGGTACGTTCTACCGTCATTGGCATTTCGCTGACATTTTTGCCAAGGCAATACTCTAAAGCGCCAATGTAAGCAGCAGCAACACCTACTACCGGTAATTCGCCACAGCCCTTAGCGCCAAATGGCCCTTCTGGATACTCTTCAACATAGGTCGAAATATCGAGCATTGGTGCATCTAACGCCGTGGGTAGCAAATAGTCGGTAAAACTATTATTTCTGATTCGCCCCTTACTGTCGACATACATTTCTTCCATGTAAGAATGGCCAATGCCCTGCATAACGCCACCCTCTAATTGACCGATAACAATATTTTCATCAATTGGTGTGCCAACATCGTAACTGCCATAGACACCTAATAAGGTATGCAGCCCTGTCAGCATATCAACTTCAACTTCACAGGCGACAACGCCATATGAGTACGATGGATAGGCATCGCCCTGAAAACAAGAAATATCAAATGGAATAATGTAGTCTGCTGGAATAAAGCGCTCTTCAAAGACTTGCTCAACCCCAGGCTGCCAATCGTGTTTTAATTTAAGCGCCGCACGTCTGATCAATTCACCGACGATCATAATTGAACGCGATGCTACCGTTGGTCCTGAGTCAGGTACTCTTAGCGTGTCAGGATAGTGGTAGATAATTTGATCATAGGGAATATCGAGCACTTTACCGGCAATCTTTCGAAATGTCGTAAAGATACCTTGCCCCATGTCGGTATTGGCAGCCAGTATTTCAACACTGTCATCAGCGTGTTTTTTAACCTTGGCAACGGCTTTGATAATTTCTATTTCGCCATTGCCAGTAAAGCCACCACCATGATAATAATGCGACATTTCAATGCCACGACGATAACGCCCTGTTTGATTTTTGCTATATTTTTTCTTTTTGTTATAATAATCGCTTTTTTTGACGACTTCATCCATCATTTCGGCAACTGGTACCGGAAAATGATAAATGCCATTAGTAGAAGTACGATCACCTTGTTTTGACAAGTGTTCGCGCTTAAAGGTAAGGCGGTCGACGCCAAGATGATCAGCCACGTGGTTCATAAACATTTCAATTGCAAAGAACACCTGCGGGGCGCCAAAGCCACGGAACGCGCCATTTGGTACGGTATGCGTGACTGCAACATCGCCATGTATCGCCAAATTATCAAATGTATAAACACCTGTTGAACTAATTAAACCGCGCTGCAAGACAACTGATGACAGTGTCGAATAGGCACCGCCGTCATAGCGAATTTCAACGCTGACACCTGCGATTTTGCCATCTTTTATAGCCGCTTTATAGTGGCTCTTTGACGGGTGTTTTTTACTGGTTGCAATAATATCTTCGCGTCTTTCAAACACGGCGCGCACAGGTAGACCAGTCTTATAAGCAGCCACTGCTACTTGGCAGCCCAAAATTGACGGATAATCTTCTTTGCCGCCAAAGGCACCGCCCATGGTATCTTGAATAATTTGTACGCGTTCAGCTGGCAGCCCAAGCGCTTGCATAACAGCACGCTCAACGTAATAGGGGCACTGTAAAGACCCTCTAACCGTCATAATATCGTCTTTGTAATAGGCGATCATACCCTGTGTTTCAAGGTAGGCCTGTTCTTGCATGCCCGTCACAAAGGTCTCTTCGTAAACATCGTCACCTTCTGCCAACACAGCTTCAAAATCGCCTTTTGTAAAGCCGTATTCAAAGTGCTTTTCAACTGCATCTGCCGGGTTGATAATGGCTGGTAAATCTTGATAGTTTATCTTCGTATTAGCGACCAGTTCTTCTAAAACGGCTTTGTCTTTACCGACAATCAAAGCAATTGGGTCACCAATGTACTTGACAATGCCACCTGCAAAAATTGGCATGTCATCTAGCACAATGTGCACCTCGTTATTGCCAGTAATATCACGATGATCGACATAGTAATAGCCGTCTGGCATTTCTGGATAAACAATTTCTAATACTTTTGCATGCGGTCTGTCAGAACGAACAAACGCGGTCTGATAATATTGATTAATATCTAAATCAACCACATATTTTTCGGCGCCACTTGCTTTGGCATGCGCATCAACTTTTCTAACTGAATTGCCAACAATCATGGTTATCTCGCCTCCTTCTATCTTAAAATAACGTTATACTTGTTATTATATTACTTCTATTATACCATCTAAAACTTGCCCCCGCCACCTCTAAAATCACCACCACCTGTTCTATTTGAATATGACGACCTGCCTGAACTACTAGAACTGTCAGAACTACGATAATTGTCTTCACTACTAGAGACTACAGGTGTCTTAATTTTCACAACTGAAACAGTTTCAAATGTGTCGATTAATTCTTTAACTTTAGGCGCATAGTCGACAGATACATTTTCGTTAAATAGAATTGGCTTTGGACGCGGCTCGTACTTATAACCTGAAATTGCGTTACTGTTGTAACCAATGGTTATCAGTAAGGCATAAAAAGAAAGTTTTAATATCATTTCAATATTATTGATAATTTTGACAAAATTTGTACTAAAGATAGTGCCATTACGTGTGTTAGCTGTGGTTTCAGCGGGCGAAATATAATTTTCATCCAAGCTGCGCCTTAGTTGTTTGCAATAAAACATGCCGGCGCCATCAAAATCGCCGTCTTTTAAGCGACTACCCAAACCACTAATCATGTTTTGAATATCTGCATCAGACAATTTATCGATTTGTAAATCAGGCCCCGATGTCGAAAACTGATAATCACGCGTCGCCATATTGATGGTAAACATCGTACCATTTTGATTTTTGCCAACTTTGTCCATTAAAAGCAAGTTGGTCGCCGTTTGAGCATCTTCAGCAAACGGCTGATTTGTCGTGTAAATATATGACGGATAACCTAAGATTTCTTCTAGTTCAGTTAATTTTTGTTCTAGTAATTCGACATTGTCAAACAAACCAGCGTCATCGCGGACATGCCCTTCCGCAAAGCTCGGCAATATCAATAGCAAAATCACCAATATGCTAAATAAAATCGTCTTCTTCATCATACTAATTTACCTAATATCAATAGTTAAACAAAAATAATAATCCCGCTAAAGCAACGACAAAAATAAGCGCAAAGCGCAAAAATATTCTGCTGTAGTCAATTGGCAACTCACCAAACGACTCACCACTTTCGCCATTGAGTGCATAAACGTACACTTTATCCTTATAATGGTAGGTGAGTATCCACATTGGCAACAATACATACGACCATTTTATACTGTCAATCACTTCTTCGTTGCGGTCATACTGAACATTCTCATAATAGTGAAGATCACTTGCCACACGTCGAACACGGCTCTGTATGACGTCTTCGTGAGTTTTTCTAACATCTTCACGTAAAATTGTATAGCGTTGTGAAAAATAGCCACTTAAATAAGCTGTTGAAAAGTCTTCTAACTTGCCTTTTGTATTACTTTCAACACTGTTGATCAGCGCTTGATTAATTTTGTCAGAGGCAATTGTCTTGACATGTTCAATGTTAACTTTACAACTGCGCTGAAAGCGAAAACGCTTTGTTGTCGTGTAAACTTTGTCTCCTTTTTGTCTCATTGTAACAAGATCACCGATGCCACTTTTATAGATACTGGCACGGGCATCAGACATCCAGTAGGGTATGTAAATGCCTGTTATTTTTTCAAGATGGTCATGCGATGTAAAGCCCTTTGGCACCACTTTATACGCTTTTATCCATTTTGAAAACATCGTCTTGGCTTGTTCTTTTGTTATTTTAAATGGCAAGATGTAGTCTGGTAAATAGTTGCCCATCATCTTATCGGTAAACAGAACTGGACTATGGCAGTAATAACAAAAAGCAGATGATGTCTCTGTTTCGGTAACAACTTCAGCGCCGCAATTTTGGCAGTGATAACCATGCATTTGTGCTTGGCACAACTCGGGCATTTATGAACAGCCGATGACATACCTCACCTCTTAAACCAAAATGATATTGTTCTTAACAATAAGTTCAAACTGAAAACAATAGCACACTACAGTCTAAGCTTTATCAACTAAAACTTGCCGCCGCCACCTCTAAAACTGCCGCCACCCGAACTATTTGAAAATGACGAACCACCTGAACCGCCTGAACTAGAGCTGCTCTTGATCACCGTTACAGTCTCAAAAGTATCAATCAGTTGGTCAGTGATCGGCTCGTAGTTGGTGACTGAATTATCAACAATCGGAAACGGCTTAACACGCGCCTTGCGCTTATAAGTAAAAAGTTGCTTGCCGCTGTACCCACCAACACCAAATAAAGCAGCTAGCGCAGCGATAATCATGTCAAAAAACGAAATATAATTACCCGCCAAACTACGCCTTAAGTGTTCATAATAAAACATGCCAGCACCATCAAAATCGCCATCTCTTAAGTGTTTGCCCAAACCATCAATCATCTTTTGAATATCCTTATCAGACAATTTATCGATTTGTAAGTCTGGCCCCGACGTTGAAAACTGGTAATCACGCGATGCCATATTGATGGTAAACATCGTACCATTTTGATTTTTGCCAACTTTGTCCATTAAAAGTAAATTGGTCGCCGTTTGCGCATCTGTATCAAATGGCTGATTAGTCGTATAAATATATGACGGATAGCCCAAGCGTTCTTCTAATTCAGTTAATTTTTTTTCTAATAATTCAACATTGTCAAACAGACCTGCATCGTCGCGTACATGTCCCGCTGCAAAACTGGGCAGCGTCAATAATAGAATGAATAATGTGCTAAATAGGATCGTCTTTTTTACCATAAGAACCTACCCCCTATTAAAGCTGCTGCCAAGATACCAATAAAACCGACAACATCATGTAAAATTAGCCTGCTGTAGTCAATTGGCAACTCGCCAAATGATTCGCCGTTTTCACCATTGAGTGCATAGACATATACTTTGCCTTTAAAATTGTATGTTAGTATCCACATTGGCAGCAGTACATAAGACCACTTCGTGATATTAATATCTTTGTGATTTCGCTCAAACTGAATATTTTGGAAGTCAATTTGACGGCGCACTAATTCTTCAACATAGTCCCTTGTCTTTCGTTCGTTAATGCCGCGCACATCTTCGCGCCTAATCGTATAACGCTGTGAGAAAAAACCACTTAAATAGGCTGTTGAAAAGGGTTCTAGTTTGCCTTTGGTATTGCTTTCAACGCTGTTGATTAGCGCTTGATTAACTTTGTCAGATGCAATTGTTTTGACGTGCTCAACGTATATTTCACCACTGCGTTGAAAACGATAACGCCTTGTTGTCGTATAGCGTTTATTGCCACTGGTATGTGATGAAATAACATCGCCAACTCCACTGACATCGATGTTAGCATGCGCATCTGACAGCCAATAAGGAATGTAAATACCGGTTATTTTTTCAAGGTGTTCAGGCGATGCAAACCCCTTTGGCACTAATTTAAACTTTTTAACCCAATTAGAAAATGTCTCTTTGGCTTTTGCTTTTGTTATTTTAAATGGCACAACGTAGTCGGGCACATAGTCGCCTTTTATCTTATCACTAAAGACAACTGGACTATGACAATAGTAACAAAAACCTGATGATGTCTCATTGTCTGTAATCACTTCAGCACCGCAATTCTGACAGTGATAACCATGCGTTTCTGAATCGTACTGTTCTTCTTTTTGCATTTCACTTTCATGAAAACTGTCAATTTCAGCAACGCTAAATTCAGAACTACAATAGTCGCACGACACTTTATCAAGTGAAGCATCAAATGTTAAATTGGCGCCACAACTCGGACACTTATGAACCGCTGATGACATATTTCACCTCCCAATTTAAAAATATTTTACTTTAACTGTTTTATTATTGTAAATTGTACTATGCTTCTTTTTGCTTCTCTTTTTCATGTAAACTTTCGATTTCAGCAACGCTAAATTGAGAACGACAATAATCACACGACACTTTACCAAGTGCAGCATCAAATGTTAAATTGGCGCCACAATTAGGACACTTATGAACCGCTGATGACATATTTCACCCCCCAATCTAAAGATTATTTTGCATTTAACTGTTCTGTAATTGAAATCACTTCATCTATCATATCGCTTATAAAGGCAATTGTCTGCTTTAGTGGCACGTCGGTTGTTATATCGACCCCTGCCATTGCCGCCAGTTCTACTGGCGTCTTTGTGCCACCAGCTTTAAGTACATTTTTCCAGTCTTCAATGGCAACTTGCCCCTCTTTTAAGTAGCGCCGATTAACCGCTGTTGCAATCGTTAGACCAGCACTATAAGTATAGGGGTATAACCCCTTATAATAATGCTGCTGACGCATCCAGGTCAGTTCAGCACCTTCTGTCAGTTCAACGGTGTCACCCCAAAACTGTTTAAGCGTTGCCAGTTTTAATCTGTTTAAGTCAGCCGCTTGCACACTGCCACCAGCATCGACAATTTTATAGACTTCGCGTTGATAGTGCGCCTCTAATAAATGCGTCACAAAATTGTGGTAATAAGTGCGACTGAGCATAGAAGACAACACCCAGCGCCTAAAGCGTAGGTCGTCTTTCTTTTGTTCACTTAAATAATTGGCCATTAACAGTTCGTTCATCGTCGACGGCGCTTCAATAAAGTAAAGTGAAGGTCGCGTATTAAAAATATTTTGATGTTTACCAGATAAATAAAAGTGCCCTGCGTGGCCCAATTCATGCGCCAATACAAACACTTCACGCATCCGTTTAGACCAAGAAATCAACACATAAGGGTGTACGCCGTAGGGTGACGAACAAAAAGCGCCACTTGATTTGCCTTTGTTATTGACAAAGTCAATCCAGCGCTCTGATAGTGCACGGTCGAGCATGGCGCTGTATTCTTCGCCATAAACAGATAGCGCATTTTTAATATAAGGAAAAGCTTCAGGTATCGTAATCTGCGGTTCAAAGTCATAATCAACCGCTGTTTTTAAATCGGGAAATGTCAGTTTATCTAAGCCGTTTTGCTGTTTTAGTAGCGTCACATATTTGCGCATTGGCTCAGCAAGCGATGTCATTATCGTATCAATTTGCCTATCGTATAGTTCGCGGTCAACTTTTTGGTCAAATAATAAATAGTCGATAACCGAATCAAAGCCGCGTTCAGTGGCAATAATTTTTTCTCTTTGAATTTGTGTGTTATAAGCAGCCGCAACCGTATTGCTATAGCGTCGTAAGTTCTTTGAAAATAGCGCAAACCCCGTACGCCTTTTTTCAGTATCGCGGTCAATATCGTATTGATTTTCATAGAGCACAAAGCTCATTGGGTACGACTTACCTGAAACTTCAAGCGTTTCGTATTCTAAATCGACTAACTTCGCCTTATTATAAATGGTACGCGGTGCTTCTAAAATTGGCGACAAGGCCGCTAATAAGCGCTCATTATCAGGTGATAGCGCATGTTTTTTGACGCGCAATAACTCTTTTAAAAAGGCGGCGTTTTCAGCTGAATGAACTGCCGCTGTCTCAATAACAGCGTCGTCATTGGCGATAATTTCGGCTTTAATAAAACTCAATTTGCTGTTTAAGCGAGACAACAAACTGTTCGCCGCTTCTGCTTGACTTTGATTATCTGAATGGCTCATATCAACCGCCACACTTAAAAAAGTATAGTTCGCTATGCGATTTTGGCATTCTTGATAGCGGCGATATTGGTCTAGGCAATTATTAATGACATCAGAATCACCAAGCCGCCCCTTATAACTTAGCTCAATGTCAGTTGCCAATTGCTCAATGTCCTTTAGCGCTTGATCATATTGTGCTTTACTGGCAAATAAATCACTCAAATTCCAAGTGAAATTTTGATCAACTTCCGAACGCAATAAAACTTTATCGTTCATATAAACTCCTTTTATCTAAATTTTTAACTTATTTATTCAACTTATTATATACCAAATCATAAGGCGTCGCAATGGTCTGATAGCTTTCTAAAAGAATTGGCATCATATCATCAAACTGCAAGTTATATGGCTGCAAGGCGCGCTTAAAAAACAATTGACGTGTCGCCTTCCAATAATCAAGACTTCTATCGCCATCGGCTGCCTGATAAGCTTGCATACGGCTGACTTTTTCAAATGGCACAATGTCGACTTGTGTCGTTTGAACCGCGCAACAAACATTGCCGTTTGGGTATAATACCAACTTTATATCACCTACTTTTGGCTGCGCTTGCGCTTTAGCTTGATAAACTGCCTGCGGTGTCGCCGTCAATGTCTTAACGCCATTTTTAATTAACTGCGCTTGATTTTCACTAAGCTGTTCTACAATATCTGTCTTAAGCGTTAAAGTCGCTGGCTGTTGCTTAGCCAAAACTTGCCAAAACTGTTGCGCTGTCATAATCGGTTCAAATTGAGCCGTCTGTTCTAATAGATCAAACACAATATCGCCTTTTATATCAGCTATTTCAACATCATATAGTCTAGCGTAGCGGGCAACTTTACTGGTAAAACGGGCAATCCAAGCGTAAAGCGACACCTCGATTTGCTCGTCACTTTGTCTGACACCGCGCCTAATTTCGTCACGCACCGTCGCCGCGTATAATACCCTATCTTCAAAACGGTCATTGAGCTGCTGGTACTTTTCAATCAGCCAATCGTCTTGCCAAAATTCGCTTTCAGCTGCTCTAAATTGCTGCATATTTTTAAATTTTTTAAGCATCTTTTCTCCTTCTTATAGTATCGAACCACCTAAATACGCGTTTATCTGTTTGATATCTTCAATTTCTAGCCCTCTTTCGCCCGCTAAATACTCAATGTGATGACGAAATTCGTGCCTGAGCACCTCACGTAGTTTAACAGTTAAAATAGCGCGATCAGCATGCTGATAAACAGCTTTGAAAGAATTATAGTAAATAAATATTTGCCGACCGATTGGGCTACGCACATATTGCCCCATAATGTAAAGTGGCGAGTCAGGGCGCGAATGCGGGTTCATCAACAGTTTTTCTGATAAAACAACACCCAAATTTAATTCTTTAAAGAAAATTTCAGGCAATTCATCACATAAATCGGCTAAAATATCTTGCATTTCTGTGAAACTGATAAAGTCCATTGGTCACCTCTCAATAAGAATATTTACCCCAAAGATAAAACTGCAAACGAAAGCCCACGCAATAACTTTTGTTTTTTGAACCTGACACCAAAAAGCACGACAAAAAAATCCTTCTGATTAGGTTTAATTGACCTTATCAGAAGGATTTTCGTAAAACTGTTTAGTGCTTAAACTGCATACTAACTATATGTAATACTTTTTATCTAAGATGTTCAAAAGATATGCCCTGTGGTTGATATGTTTCAATTAGTTTATCTACATCTTTACCCTGTGCAAGATAACGTCTTAACCACAGTACATCTGTACCATCAACGCGTCCATTTGCCGTAAAATCAGCCGCTTCTTCAACAACTTTATCAATATTAACGCTTGGATATGTCTCTTTTAGCAGTGTTAGGCTTCTTCCCAAATTAACGTATCTTCTAATCCACAATACATCATTTGGGTCAACCCTACCATTACCAGTAAAGTCGCCATAGATAACATCGCTCTGAGAGTTAATTGTCTTGGTTTGAACACCTGATGTCACACCGGCATAACTGACGACATTCTCTATCGTTAAGGTGTAGCTTTGATTGGCGACAAATGTACCATCTGTCAGTGTTAGCCTAAACGCTTTAGCGTAAACCGTACCATCTGGCGAAGTGTTATCACTATCATATGCAACTGCGAAATCTAATTGATTATTTGCACCATCTAACAGTTTAACTTGTGAAGTCGTCACTGTCAATGGATCGACATACTGATCAAATCGCATGATTAACTGTTGCCCTTCTAAGCTGACATCACTTAACTGTGGCGCTTCAGTAGACAGCATGTTAATGTTGACATCGGTCTGCGGCGGTGGTACTGGCAACCACTCGCTAAAGGCCGTTTGATAACCTGCTTTTTCGTACTTAACCTGCCACAAGCCCTCTGGCACATCCCATGCGTACATGCCCAAACTGTCTGTCAAATCGGGGTTCTGTTGTCCCCAATCGATGGCATCCCACAATACTGGTTCTAGATAACCGCCATCGCCATCTGGCGCTTTCCAATAAGCTGAAACCGTCACATCGGCTAACCTATTATCGGTCACAGCAGCATAGACATAACCACTTGGGTCAATTCGCCATCTAAAGTCCATTCGCGCCGTACGACTTGATCGATAGCGCTTATTTGCCCGATTTTCAATATCAAATGCAGTTGTAAAGCCAAGTGCATACATGTTATTGAGTCGCGTCAACGACGGCAACACTAAATCAAAGCCTACTACATTGCTGTTAAAGAAGATACTATCTAGTGCATCCCAAACCATTGTTGCCGTATTGGTCACTCTATTGAGTTGCGCATAATCGAGCAAGGTCTGTTTTTGCTGATAGTTATAGCTAGATGCAAAAATTGATGCTTCATATTGATCAATATCTTCATTGTAAGTGTTGTAGTTATTATAACTATCAACTAATCCCGTTACGGTTCTAAGCGCTTGCAGCGGCTTTGTCAATTTGCCCTGATTACCACTATAGCCCTCATATACTGTCAACGGTAACTGCACTGTCGCATCAATCACCACATCAGTTGTCGGGTCATACAGTGTCACTAAAGATTGATCTTCTGAAAAATCTGTCTTGACATAGAGAACGCGCTCAGCCGCATCGCGAATCTCTTGATAACCATAGTTCTGATAAGTCGTCGCACTAAGCCCTTCTGGCGGTGCGCTTTCTTGTAAACTTGCTGTCAAGTTAACATCAGCAACACCCACTTCTGATGATGGCAGTAAAACATCTGCTGTCAGCGTTTTATAACCATCTTGTTCGCTTTCCTGAACTGTTAGACGACTTGTCTGTTCGTCTATCACAGTTTTTAGCGTGTCAGGCAATGCTGCAAGACGAGCATTATGCTGCGCTGTGCTCTGTGCCGTGTCAAAGTAAATCGGCTGTTCAACTTCGGTAAATTCAACATTGATATTACCAGGTACATAGTTACTGTCTTCAAGGTCAAAGTATCCTGTCACACGGTATTGCTGGCTCGCTTCATCCCAAAATGCTTCTAAGCTCTTAACCGCATTGGCACGTTCGCTACAAATGTAAACCTTGTCAACGGCGGCACTGTTGTTAAAACCTACCTTAAAACTAAATGTCTCACCTGGTACAAAGGTAATAACCGGACGCTGACTTGCCTGTGCAAGCAAGTCATAGCTTTCGCCGCGATAAACCATCATAAATTGTTCTATCATCGGCTTACCTGTATCGTACTGCAACTGTTTAACCACTGTGCGATTATTACTGCTTGCCCGTATCTGATATATTTGATAATTGTGCGGTTCGGCAATGCTAATCTCTGTCTGATAAGTACCAATGCTATTGCTTATGACCGTCTTAACCAATTGATCATCGATATAGAGCAGCACATCGCTATTGGCTGGCGCAATGCCAGAGACGTCAATTGTGCCATCATTGCTATAATCTGGCACAACAAGGTGCATGATTTCTAGTTTCTGATTGATAACGCCGACGATTTCCACCGCCACATTTGGTTCGGTATTAGCAACTGTTTCAGTGTAGTGAACGCGCGCGTAACTGATTAGATGATCAATCAGCTGAGTTGGTTCTAACGAAAACTTAAGGTGACCAACCCGTGTATTGACTGGCACAGTCAGCACGGTCTGATCAACCGTAAAGTCAGTCGCTAGCGTACCATTCAACTTAACTGTCGGGTTTAGCAGTTCTGCGCCTAGCGGCAATTTTATCTCTAAATAGGTATCGCTTAACGTTGAATAAACTGCCTCATTAAAGGCGTAATTTAAATCAAAGTCCAATGTGCCAGCAGCACTTAAGGTCGCCGTATTGGTAATGTAAGCTGTGTTTTGACGATCGACAATGCGACTCTCTGACAACGCCGACGCATCGCTATATGGCACATAGGGTAAGTTGTTATTGACGGCATAAATTGTACCATACGAATTGGCTTCGGTATTCAGCACTAACTTTGGACAATTGACAAAGACATCATCGCCAATCGTAACCAATTGTTGTGGTAAATTAAGTGTTTCTAAGTTAATGCAGCCGGCAAAGGCATTGCGCTTAATCGTCTTCACCGTATCGGGTAATAGCTGAACAATTAAACCCTCACAGTCGGCAAAGCTGTAGGCACCAATTGTCTGTAGGGTTGATGGCAACTTTATCGTTCTAAAGTATTTACAGCCCTTAAAGAAATTGTCGGGTATCTCTGTAACGCCATCTGGAATATCAATTTCAAGTAACTTAACACAACCTGTAAAAACACCTTGTTGATAGTTAGAACTTTCAACTAAGCTACGCGGATAATTGATTTTTTCTAGTGCAATACAATCGCTAAAGGCAGCAGCCCCCAGTTGTGTAATGCTATCTGCCAATACAACTTCTGACAACTTATCACAGCCACTAAAAGCAGATTGTGGTATCACTGTTAAACTATTAGGTGTTTCAACACGCACCAAACTATCGCAATAACTAAATGAATGATCACCTATACCAGTTAATCCCTCAGGTAAAACAATTGCCTTAAGATTGACACACCCACTAAATGCACGCTTCCCAATCGTTCTAAGCGTCGTGGGAAGTATTATCGTTTCAATGTAGGACTGACTATACGAACCTATATCATTTTGAAACAAATAAGCAGGAATGGCCGTTACACCTTCTGGTACTTCAATTGTCTTTAAACTACTACAATCTCTAAATACATTGCCATACCGATTAACTGTTGTTAAATTTAGTGGATAATTAATACTCTCCAGTGCTGTACAACCTGAAAATACACCCGAACCCAATGTCGTAATACTATCTGGTAAATCTAAGTTTTTAATACTAGTGCAATTACTAAACGTACTAGAGCCAATCTCTTGTAAGCCCACTGGTAAACTAACCGACTTAAGATAACTACTGCCCGAAAAAACATAACTCGGTAATAGCGTAACACCCTCAGGTACCACAATACTCTCTAAACGACTACAGCCAACAAACATACCACTAGTACCAGTATAGCTTTCTAACTGCGCTGGATAATTGGTCGCTGTTAAACCCGTACAATTACTAAACACACCGCCACCCAGTGCCTCAATACTATTTGGTAAATACACTTCCGTTAACAGTGTACAATCACTCAATGCATTACCACCTAAGCTTTTTAAGCCTTCTTTTAACGTAATAGTGCTCAGCTGGCTACAACCACTAAATGCCGAGTAGCCAATTGAAACCACACTATCAGGTATATCAACTGCACTAAGCTGGCTACAACCACTAAATGCATCCTTTCCAATTGTCTGAAGTGTCGATGGCAAGCTAATGCTTTCTATATAGGATTGACCATAACTACCATTCTTAAACGCATGATCAGGAATGGCCGTTACACCCTCTGGCACCTCAATTGTCTTTAAACTACTACAATCTCTAAATATGCCACCATACTTCTCAACTGTTGTTAAATTTAGTGGATAATTGATATGCTCCAGTACTGTACAACCTGAAAATACACCTGAACCCAATGTCGTAATACTATCTGGTAAATCTAAGCTTTCAATCCTAGTGCAATTACTAAACGCACTACTACCAATCTCTTCTAATCCATTATTAAAATTCACTTCTGATAACTGATCACAACTCGCAAAGCTATAACTACCAATACGCTTTAAGCTTTCAGGTAGTGATACACCCAATAGACTGTCGCAATCTTGAAAAGCATTGCCACCTATTGTAATAACTGCATTATTAAAACTAATTGCCATTAAATTGGTGCAATTTTTAAAAGCGTTACTGCCAACGCTTTCTATATACTGTGAAAGCGTAATATCAGACAGCGCCTGATTGTTTTGAAATGCGCCAGCACCAACCCGTTGCACGCGATAGCCATTGATCATATCGGGCAGTGTCACTGATACGTTACCGCCCGTATAACCCGTGATTTCGACATAAGAGCCATTTAGTATGCGATAGCTAAAATCGCCAAACTGACCTGTATCACCATCGCGCAACATTTTGATGGCTGGCGCCGTCGTTGCCTCTGCCTGTTCAGCTTGTAAAGGCGCTTGTTCAGGCTGAACTTCAGCGACGTCTGTCGCTTGATTAACTTCGTTATTCTCTCCAGCATTTTTTTGTTCAATTATTTTATTTTCTAAACCCTCAGTTTCTGTTTCGATTGGTACTAATACATCGCTATTAGCATGATCATCTACTGCAAATACGGGCAATAAAGCCGTATTAAATAAGCAAATGGTAAGCACAATCGACCACAATTTGCGCATTGTTTTTGTTTTCATCACTAACCCCTTACAATTACTTCACACTTGGTTTAACTACTTTGGCAAAGCGACGAAGCATGGTTGCCACTTCGGCGCGCGTCGCCTTGTTTTGCGGGTCTAATAAATTGCCCGGCCTGCCAGTCATTATTCCTTGCTGAATACAGTAATTTAAGCCATCTTTGGCATAGTCGCTGATCTGTTTTGCATCATTATAATTAGCACTTTTATCATTGAGATTGGCAATTGGCAACCCGGCAGCTTTACTGTAGCGGTACATAATCGTTGCGATTTGTTGACGCGTAACATTGTCATCAGCACCGAATACGTCACTGTTATAACCTGTGATAATGCCATTTTGAACCGCCCAATTGACGGCCTTATTATAATAATCAGAAGCACCTACATCATTAAATAAATTCTGTGTCAACACCTTAGGTTGATCCGCCAAACGATAGAGCACTGTGACAAGCATCGCGCGCGTCATTGGCTGTTCAGCTGAAAATATGTTTTCGCTAGTGCCGTTCATTAATTTATTCTGATAACACCAATTGACATCAGCAAAATACCAATTATTGGCACTAATATCAGTAAAATGATTTTGATGAGAGGATGATTGTTCACCTGTTAGCGTGTTATTTGATACTGTAATCACGGGTTTTTGGGTAACTATCGGTTTTTCAGTTGAAGGTTCTACCGTTGTCTGTGCTTCAATTATTTGCGGTTCTGTTACTTGTGGTACGCTTGTCGTAGCTATGCTATTATCGACAGTTGAACTGCCACTTTCAACAACTTTTGGTGCTTCAGTATACTCTGGATAAACAATAACTGAATCGCCATAAGGATTGCTTGGCGCTTCTATTTCAGCTGGCTGTTCATTTGCTTCAACTGAAATATTGATAATGCGACCTTGACTACTTAGATTGACAATTTGATCGCTTTCGTTGACCGCTTCTATTTCAATAATGTTGATGACGGCTGTTTCGGCTTTCTCAGTCTCTGACGTCGAAAAAGTAAATTTAATTAAACGTCCCGTTGCGGCTGATTGCTGTAAGCTTTCACCAACGTCAAAATAAAAAAGTGTCTGAGATGATAAGCTAGTTGGTTCAACAGGCAGCGCAAGTACATCACCAACTTGATAACTTTCTAATTTAAGATTTTCATTATATTCAATTTTAAACGTCATACCGACTATGCCTGGATTATCTGTTATTGAAAGATCAAGTTCAATATTATCACCTGCCATTACGCGGTCGGGTGCCTCTAATGAAATTGCAAGGTCAGTAATATTCGCATATGGTATCAGTAAGCATACTGCCAAAACAAAAACAATCAATATCAGCTTTCTTTTCATGAAACATATCTCCTTTTTTAACAGCAAAATTACTGATGCCAATGGCACCAGTAATTTTGCTATATAATCTAATAACTACTTAGCAACATAATAATCGACTAATCTTTTTAGTATAGCTGCCACTTCGGCACGTGTTGCAATGCCCTTAGGATCAAACACGTTGCCTGGTTTGCCATTGACAATGCCATTTTGAACACAAAATGCAACCGCTGCTTTACTATAGTCACTCATTTGTGCATTATCTGCAAAATTGCTTGTGTTTGCAGCATTGTCGCTACCAACTTTGTTCTTTGAAGCTAAGTAACGATAAATTATTGTAACGAGTTGTTCACGCGTTAAGTTATCGTATGAACCAAATAGTCCATTGCCATAGCCCTTAATGATGCCCCGTTTAACTGCCCACTGTACTGCA
>PDWJ01000416.1_pt1 | contig 64512 bp, 59 predicted proteins | sample 1430881 | NCBI WGS metagenome assembly PDWJ01 (sample SAMN01162460, study PRJNA174530) | Oral metagenome, whole genome shotgun sequencing project. | biome: Marine environment; feature: Marine mammal; material: Swab sample of the gingival sulcus; isolation source: swab sample of gingival sulcus... | reverse complement strand
GGCGGCGCGGCCGATACCACCGTAAACCACCAAACTTTTTGGGTTTTCAGCGACATCGGGGTGCAAGTTATTTTGAATCATGCGAAACGGCGCTTCGGTCAGCCAACTTTTACAGGTTAACTCTGTGCCGGTGGGTGATTTGATGGTGCGGTCGGCAGTGCGGGTAAATTTTGTCATGGTATTATCCTCTTTTTATTTGTCTATACAAATTAATTGGTATAGACAAATGTATCGCAACAGGTAGAATAATGCAAATCTTTTTATGAAGTTACCGATGAACTTATGAAGAAGTCATTACCTGCCTATCAGCAAATCAAACACTATATTTTACAGGCTATTCACAGTGGGCAATGGCGAACGGGTATGACAATCCCCACGGAAATGAGTCTTGCCAAGCAATTTGCTGTTTCCCGTATGACGGTAAACCGTGCCTTAAAAGAATTGACTGAAGAAAAGGTATTAGAGCGCCGACAGGGCAGTGGCACTTTTGTCGCTCAGCAACAGTTTAATCACACCTTTGTTGAAGTGCGAAATATTGCTGATGATATTCGCCAAACGGGCAAGCATTATCGGGTTCAAGTGATTGATAAAAAATCGTGCGATGTATTGGTACTGCCAAGTGATATGCAGCCGTTATTGCAGAAAACGCAAAAACTGTTTCAGCTTGATGTGATTCACTATGGTAATGATGTGCCGATTCAATATGAAAAACGTTGGGTCGATGCCGAGTTAGTGCCTGAATTTAGCCAGCAGGATTTTACCCAAGTCAATGCCAGTGATTATTTGATTCACAATGTACCACTGGTTAAAGGGTATTATAGTATCCAGGCTATATACCCAACCGCCGATATTGCCAAAAGGCTCAATATGACTACCGCACAAGCGGCATTGCTGCTCACCCGATACACCTATTCCAGCGATAACCGCATCGTCACCTATGTGCAAATGTGGCATAACGGCGATAGTTTTCAATTTTCAGGGGAGTTATGACATATTAAAATCATAGGACTGTGCAGACTCGCGTGACGTGTGAACAGTTAAAAACTATCCCCCGGCACACGCACCCAACCTTCTAGCAGTATGCGTGCACTGCGGCTCATTATGGCCTTGCTCACTGTCCACTCACCGTTTTTCAATGTGGCTTCGGCACCTACTCGTAAAGTACCGGAAGGATGCCCAAAGCGTACTGTATTACGCTCGCCACCACCGGCGGCTTGATTGACCAATGTGCCCGGAATCGCAGCGGCTGTGCCAATTGCAACGGCGGCTGTGCCCATCATGGCATGGTGTAATTTTCCCATGGATAGTGCACGTACCAATAGGTGAATGTCGTCTGCTTTGACAGCTTGACCGCTGGAAGCAAGGTAATCTTTGGGAGAGGCGACGAAAGCGATTTTAGGTGTGTGTTGGCGATGGCTGGCTTCGGCTATATTCTTAATCAGCCCCATTTTGACTGCACCATGAGCACGGATAGTCTCAAACATTGCCAGTGCTTTATCATCATTATTAATCTGCTCCTGCAACTCTGTACCGTCGTAGCCTAGGGCGGCTGCATTAACAAAAATGCTCGGAATACCGGCATTAATTAAAGTCGCTTGCAATTTTCCAACACCGGGGACATCAAGCTCATCGACCAGATGGCCGCTAGGAAACATCGAAGCACCCGGGGCATCATCTGCTGGATCAATAAACTCAAGTTGCACTTCAGCCGCCGGAAAAGTCACACCATCCAGCTCAAAGTCGCCGGTTTCTTGTACTTGACCATTCGTGATCGGGACATGAGCAATAATCGTTTTGCAGATATTTGCTTGCCAAATACGTACTGTGCAGTGACCATTTTCAGGTATGCGTGCTGGATCGACCAAGCCTGCATCAATTGCAAACGAACCCACTGCCGCAGATAGGTTGCCGCAGTTACCGCTCCAGTCAATAAAAGGTTTATCAATGGAGACTTGACCGAACAAGTAATCTACATCATGCCCAGTTTGGGTGCTTTTAGACACAATCACCGTTTTGCTAGTGCTTGAGGTTGCACCACCCATACCATCAATCTGTTTACCGTACGGGTCAGGGCTGCCAATAACGCGCATCAACAAGTTATCGCGTGCTTCACCCGGGACCTGTGCCACTTCCGGCAAGTCAGTGAGTTTGAAAAAAACACCTTTACTAGTACCACCACGGATATAAGTCGCGGGGATTTTGATTTGTGGCACTTGGGACACGGTTGTGATTCCTCAGTTTTTAAAAAATCTCGAACCCTAGCTTTTATCAAGAGACGAGGGTGTAGTTGAGAATCCCCTGTAAGGATCGGGTTCGAGAGTGTTTAAGCGGCTTCCGACTCCAAAAAGTCTTGTGCAAAGCGTTGCAATACACCGCCTGCCTCATAAATGGAGACTTCCTCGGCAGTATCTAGGCGGCAGGTGACTGGGACTTGTATGCTTTTACCATTTTTGTGATGAATGACCAAGGTCAAATCCGCACGCGGTTGGCGCTTGCCAATAACATCAAAGACTTCTGTGCCATTAATGCCCAAAGTGTTGCGTGTTGTGCCTGCTTTAAACTCCAATGGCAAAACACCCATGCCAATCAAATTGGTACGGTGAATACGCTCAAAGCCTTCCGCTACAATGGCTTCTACACCGGCCAGACGTACACCTTTGGCGGCCCAGTCACGGGAAGAACCTTGTCCATAATCCGCACCAGCAATAATAATCAAGGCTTGCCGACGATTCATATAGGTTTCAATCGCTTCCCACATCCGCATGACTTGGCCTTCAGGCTCAACTCGTGCCAAAGAACCCTGCCGGACTTTACCATCAACGACGGCCATTTCATTGATCAGCTTAGGGTTAGCGAAGGTGGCACGTTGTGCCGTTAAGTGATCACCGCGATGGGTGGCGTAGGAATTAAAGTCTTCTTCCGGCAAGCCCATTTTGGCCAAATACTCACCTGCTGCACTATCCGCCATAATGGCATTGGAAGGGGAGAGGTGATCCGTGGTGATATTGTCGGGTAACACGGCCAAAGGACGCATGCCTTGCAGCGTGCGCTCACCCGCTAATACACCTTCCCAATAAGGTGGACGCCTAATATAAGTTGACAAGGGACGCCAGTCATACAAGGGAGCCGTTTGGTTGTTTGACGTTGGTTTAAACGTAAACATCGGCTCATAAATGGCGCGGAACTGTTCCGGTTTGACACTGGATGCAATGACTGCATCAATTTCGGCATCGTCAGGCCACAAGTCTTTCAAGGTAATGAGTTTGCCATTGGCATCCGTTCCCAAGGCCTCTTTTTCAATATCAAAGCGTATTGTGCCTGCAATCGCATAAGCCACTACCAAAGGTGGCGAAGCAAGGAAGGCTTGTTTGGCATAAGGGTGAATACGACCATCAAAATTACGATTGCCTGACAAAACGGCGGTAGTATACAAATCACGTTCGATGATTTCTTGTTGAATTTTAGGATCAAGTGCTCCCGACATGCCATTACAGGTCGTACAAGCAAAAGCCACAATGCCGAAGCCTAATTGCTCCAGCTCAGACAACAAGCCAGCTTCTTCCAGATAAGCTTTGACCACACGAGAGCCAGGCGCCAAGGAGGTTTTTACCCAAGGTTTACGTGTTAGACCCGCACGATTGGCATTGCGCGCAAATAAACCGGCTGCAATCACATTGCGCGGGTTACTGGTGTTCGTACAACTGGTAATCGCTGCAATAATGACAGCTCCATCGGGCATTTGCCCGGGCGTTGCTTGCCATGAACCCGCAATGTCACGCTCAGCCAATGCTGAAGTTGGCAAGCGACGATGTGGATTGGAAGGCCCCGCCATATTGCGCACGACTGCTGATAGGTCAAATTCCAATACCCGTTCGTATTCAGCGTTTTGCATTTGATCTGCCCATAAGCCAGTTTGTTTGGCGTAGTTTTCAACGAGCTTGATCTGCTCCTCATCGCGGCCAGTCAGTTTGAGGTAGTCTATAGTGTTGGTATCTATATAGAACATGGCGGCGGTTGCGCCATATTCCGGTGCCATATTAGAAATAGTGGCACGATCACCCAAAGTGAGTGCGGCTGCCCCTTCACCGAAGAATTCCAGATAAGCACCGACGACTTTTTGTTGACGCAAAAATGCTGTTAAAGCTAATACTACATCGGTAGCTGTAATGCCGGGCTGTGGCTTGCCCGTCAATTTAACGCCAACAATATCCGGCAAGCGCATCCAAGAGGCACGCCCGAGCATAACATTCTCAGCTTCCAAACCACCGACGCCAATGGCGATCACCCCTAAAGCATCAACGTGTGGTGTGTGGCTATCAGTACCAACACAGGTATCTGGAAAAGCGACACCTTCTCGGTTCTGAATCACCGGCGACATGCTCTCTAGATTAATCTGGTGCATAATGCCATTGCCTGCTGGAATGACATCAACATTCTTAAAAGCCTGTTTGGTCCAGTTAATAAAGTGGAAACGGTCTTCATTGCGACGTTCTTCCACAGCACGGTTTTTATCAAAGGCTTCAGGATCAAAGCCACCGTACTCAACCGCTAAGGAGTGATCCACAATCAGTTGCACTGGTACAACGGGGTTCACCTGTGCTGGGTCACCGCCTTGATCGGCTATGGCATCCCGCAAGCCTGCTAAATCGACTAGTGCTGTTTGTCCCAAAATATCATGGCAGACAACTCGGGCTGGATACCAAGGGAAATCCATGTCGCGCTTGCGCCCAATCAATTGCAGGAGTGAGTCGCGCAAGTTTGCTGGATCGCAGCGACGCACCAAGTTCTCAGCCAGTACTTTAGCGGTATAAGGTAGCTTATCGTAGCTACCTGCTTGTATGGCTTCCACAGCGGCACGAGCATCGAAATAGTCCAGTTCAGTACCCGCTAGCTGTTTGCGATAATCAGTATTCATCAGTAATCCCGTAGATGGAATTTGCGTTTCTTCAGAGAAATCCAGCTCAGGTTTTCAGGGCCGGTGTAATTGGCACTAGGACGGATAATTTTGCCGTCTTGACGCTGTTCAATAACATGAGCTCCCCAGCCTGACATGCGTGCAATGACAAACAGTGGTGTGAACATATCTGTTGGCACTCCCATCTGTTCATAGGATACGGCTGAGTACCAGTCCAGATTAGGGAACATTTTCTTGACATTCCACATGACTTCTTCCAAACGAGCTGCCACATCGTACATGGTGGTGTCGCCATTTTCTTTGGAAAGCTGGTAAGCCACGCGTTTGATTACTTCATTGCGTGGGTCTGAGATGGTGTAAACCGGATGTCCAAAACCAAGAATGATTTCTTTACGTTCCATGCGTTTACGAATATCTGTTTCCGCTTCATCAGGTGCGCTATAACGTTTTTGAATACGGCTGGCGGCTTCATTGGCACCACCGTGACGTGGGCCACGCAAAGCACCAACAGCGCCAGTAATACAGGAGTACATGTCTGAGCCAGTACCTGCTATAACACGTGCTGTAAAAGTAGAAGCATTTAATTCGTGCTCGGCGTAAAGAATGAGCGAGGTATCCATCGCACGAACCCAAGACGCCGGTGCGGGTTTGCCATGTAGCAAATGCAGGATGTGTGAACTAATGGAATCATCATCTGTCTCGACATCAATCTTTTTGCCATTGACCGAATAGTGATACCAATACATCAGCATGGAGCCAAAGCTGGCCATGAGACGATTGATAATATCACGCGCCTCAGACTCAGGGTGGTCTTCACGTTCAGGCAAGCATGTGCCTAGAATAGAGCAGCCGGTGCGTAAAACATCCATAGGATGAGCTGAGGGCGGTAAGGCTTCCAAGGCACGCTTGACGGGCATCGGCAAGCCGCGCAAGGATTTTAAACGCTTTTTATAAACTTCCAGCTCGGGGCGGTTGGGCAAATGTCCATTGACTAGCAAATAAGCGATTTCTTCAAAGCTTGCTTCTTCTGCAAAGTCTAGAATATCGTAGCCACGATAGTGTAGGTCATTACCAGCGCTGCCTACGGTACAGATGGCGGTATTAGCCGCTTTCGCACCTGAGAGCGCAACGGACTTTTTCCCCTTTTTGACCTGTGACTCTTCAGACATATATCCTCTCCTATTGAATGTGCAATTAGTGGTTTCTGTAGCGCGTGTTCAGATAGCTGGGTAAGTGAAATTCAGTAGCATGTAGTGACATTTACTCTGCCCCTTTTTCTGCAAAGAGCTTGTCCAGCTTTTGCTCGTAGTCGTGATAAGCAATCGTGTCGTAAAGTTCCATACGGGTTTGCATCGTATCCAGTACGTTTTTTTGAGTGCCTTCTTGTAATAGGTGCGTGTAAATATTTTCTGCTGCTTTACACATGGCGCGAAAAGCACTTAAAGGATACAGCACCAGCTTGACTCCAACGCTGGCTAACTCGGTTGTGGTATACAAAGGCGTCGCACCAAATTCGGTAATATTGGCTAATACCGGCACACTAACTGCTTGAGTAAATTCAGCGTATTGGGAAAGCTCATTCATAGCCTCTGGGAAAATCATGTCTGCGCCCGCTTCTACACAAGCCATAGCACGATCAACCGCAGACTGCATACCTTCTACAGCCAATGCGTCGGTGCGTGCCATAATAACAAAGCTTGCATCAGTGCGTGCATCTACGGCGGCCTTAATGCGATCAACCATTTCTTGTTGACTGACAATGGCTTTATTCGGACGATGTCCGCAGCGTTTTTGCATGACTTGATCTTCTATATGAAAACCTGCTGCACCTGCTTGAATCATTTCACGGGTAGCGCGCGCAATATTAAAAGCCCCACCCCAGCCGGTATCTATATCAACCAGCAAAGGCAGCGAGCTAACAGCCGTAATACGCTTGACGTCTTCATAGACATCATGTAGAGCGGTAATGCCTAAATCAGGGATGCCCAGCGAGGAAGCAGCGACACCACCACCTGAAACATAAATAGCCTTATGACCGACTTTTTCCGCCATAATGGCACAATTGGCGGTAACGGTTCCCACGACTTGCAGTGGGTGATTCTCTTCCACGGCTTGGCGTAGTTTCTGGCCGGGTGTCGGGAGGTGTGTCATGATTTAATCTCCATCAGGTGCTGTATGCTTTTCCATGCGCCACTGATATGGCGACGCATGAGGATTTCTGCCAAATCGCCATCACGATCTGCAATGGCTTCAGCAATTTGGCGATGCTGTTGCAAAGCTGGACGGGTGCGCGTGGCTAAATGACTGGTGCGGTAGCGACACATGCGCAGCAAGTGGTAAAGCTCACCCGCCAGTAAATCAATAAGCATCTCATTTTGGCTGGCCAGTGCGATATGAAAATGAAAGTCAAAGTCTCCCTCGCTCTGGAAGTAAGCCTGCCCGTCAGCGGCATCAATTTGTTTCTCGTGACTGTCCAGCAGTATGAACAGTTTGTTGATTTCATTTTGGCTCATCTGCTGTGCTGCCATGCGACAAGCCATGCCCTCTAGTGCTTCCCGTACCTGATACAAATCACGCATCATGTGTGTGCTCAAGGTGACGACTCGTGCGCCAGCATGGGGGATACGAGTAACTAAACGCCTACCTTCTAATTGGCGGATGGCCTCGCGCAAAGGGCCTCGGCTAATACCAAAGCGCGTTGCCAGATCAGCCTCACAGAGTTTTTGTCCCTGTAATAACTCCCCAGTCACAATGGCCTGGGTAAGACGCATGGAGGCTTTATCTGACAGTGTTTTTTCTTCGTCTAGTGGTGGTGTCACCTGATTGCTCCACATTGTTGACAATCATTAGGTGCATCATAGCATTTTAAGTGGAAATGTGAAGATAAAAGGTAATTTTGTTGACAAAATAAGGCCTATTAAGACCAGCAAAACTTGAAGTATGTTGTGCAGCAGGGCGAAAGTTTGTCAAAGCTGTGGAAAGAAAGTCTAGGTTGGAAAACAACCTAGACTTTATTATGGGATCAAACGATGGGTTGATTACTGCTTTTCAGACGCAGGCTTAGGGTTTTTTTCGGTTTCTGTATGGGGCTCGGTTTTTGCTGTTTTTTCTACAGCAGTTTTTGCAGTGTTTGTTGCTGTTGCTGCTTCAGTTTTAGCTAAAGCGGCTTGAATGGCTGCTTTTAATTCCTTGATAAGATCAAATTGTGGGTTGAATGGCTGACCATTGATAAAGAAGGTCGGCGTGCCTGACACCCCTAAATTGCGGCCTTCTTCTTCAGAAGCACGCACTTGTTCGGCGGCTTGCTCGTCCTCAAAACAAGCTTTGAATTTGTCCTCATCCAGTCCTAATTCTTTAGCAAAGGCTAGAGGTGAGTCTTTTTTCAATTGGGCTTGTTGAGCAAAAGCCATGTCTTGATATTCCCAGAATTTACCTTGTTCATTGGCGCAAACACCGCCTTCAGCGATTTTGCGTGAAATACCGCTAGGGTGAATAGGCATATAACGGAAAACAAGGCGTACTTGATCACCCATTTCTTCCATTAGTTTGTGTATGTCTGCAGCAGCTTGTTTACAGTGTGGACATTGGAAATCAGAGAATTCATGCACAAGTACAGGGGCATCTGCCTTACCCTGCGAAGGGTAAGATTTTGTTTTTATTTCAAAATGAGGTGCTTTGGGTTGAGGCAATTGAACCGTATAATTTTTTTCTTTTTTGATGCTTTCCAGTAAGGCATCTAATTTGGCTTGCTGTTGTTGCTGACGCAGCATACCGCCTAATTGGCCTTTAATGTCTTCAAAAGGAATTTGGATACGATCCCAGTGTTCATCATAAAACTTCTTTAAAGCAGCTTCGTCTGGTTCAGGTACTTTCATTAATTCGCCAGCGACTTCCTCGGGAGCTTTATTTTGCTCCTTGGCGAGACTGATGATGTAATTTTCTAGGATGTACTGGTCGATAATTTCTTGGCGCTGTTCATTAATCTTGTTTTCCAGTTCATAAAACTGGTTTTGTATGGCCGGTGGTAGTGTGTCACCACTGTATTCTTTACCGTCATAAGTAAAACCCAGTTGCTCAGCCGCTTGCAGGTTTAAGGGAAGCAATACGGCGACAGCTACTGCGAGCAAGTTTTTTTTAAAGTTCATAAGGTAAGTGCCCTTTCAAAAATAGAGAGTGTAAGAATTCGGTAATATAGTGTAAACAACGATAAAGCTAAACGAGAAGAGACGAAGCCTCGCAGAATCCCGAGACTCCGTTTGGAAATAATCAGCTTTACTGGGTGTCTGTGTTTCAGGAATGCTTGTTATTTTCGTTTTTGATTTTGTCAACGACTTCTTTGCCTTTATCTGCCAGCGTGTCAGCCCCTTCCTTGACTTTAGCGGCTGCCTCATGATAGGCCTGTTTAGCATCTTCCGCGTCTACTTTGCCATCTTTGTTGACATCTGCAAATTCAGTTGCTTCACGTTTGATTTCATCTACCGAGTCTTTAACCCGTTGCACAGGGTCATCACTTGATACGGCAATTTCAGCAGGAGAAGCTGTGTTTAGACCTAATAGCTTGTAAAGGCCGCAAAAGCCAAGCAAGCCTGTCGCCAGCACTATAACACCAATAATCGCCAGCCATAAGGATTTGAATAGACCAATCAGGATCAGGACAGCACCTGCACCGATTCTAATTTTTTTGTCCAATCCGCCAACATTACGTTCTAGATTCATTGTTTAAAGCTCCTTTTATTTGGGGGGTTATTTTGAGGGTAAAACTAAAGATTTCTTTCGGCTGGTAACTACCTGTTGTCATGTGCCCAAGTCATCCAAAGGTATTTGTATCAGGGGTCATGTCGGTCAATAAATAAAACCTAGATAGTTTAACAGCTTTTCCGTACTTTTCCATTGCAGTTTGGTAATGTTTGGCAAGGAGGGGTTATTGTATTAGCGCAGCGGATACTTTAAAGCATATTCTGGTGTGGCTATGCCTTGCGGTAAGTCCTTAGCTGCTGTAGGCGTACCATAGCTTCGTTCTACAGGAATCACGCCTGCCCAGTAAGGCAAATTGATGTCTTTTGGGTCGTCTTTGGGATCACCCGTGCGTATTTTGCAAGCTGCTTCATTAAGTGGAATGGCGACGAGTGCGGTTGCTTTAAGTTCATTGGGCAAATGATCACGAAAGTCATGTTTGGAGCTAGGAATAATTGCTTCAACAACTTGATGTAAAAGCATGGCTTTTGCCTCACCCTCAATAGCTTTACCACGGCCATGTACCACCGCCGAGCGGTAATTAGCAGAGCAGTGCATGCCGGAACGTGAGACTACAATCCCATCCAGCAAGCTAAATGTGACACACAGCTCGTGGCCAGCGACTAAATGCTTCATTAAGCGTGAAGTACGTGAGCCATGTAGGTAGATGTGATCATCAATTCGTGCTACGGCCATGGGTAAGGCAAAAGGTTGTTGCTCAAATACAATAGCAACAGTAGCGATAATGGCTTCATCAATAATACGACACAGCAAATCGGTTTCATAATGTGCACGGGTAGGGGCTTGTTTTACCGTGGCTCTGCTGCTGGGGGCATACTTGGGTTTAGTCATGTCAATCTCCACAATTCAATTGGTTTTGAGTTACCTACTACAAGTCCACCAATAATTGTTCTGTCAGTTGAGCCTCTAATTCTAGATTAAATTGATGGGCGCTTTGCATGTGTTCCAGCATGAGTTGTTGGACGAGTGTTTTATTTTTCGCCCGTAAGGCTTTGATTAGTGCTTGATGGTAGTGCAGGTTGGCACAAGAAAACTCATGTTGTTCGGGGAGTTGCATCTTTTTATAAATGACCAAATCTTTGATCATGTCGTTCAGAAAATGACCGATAAAACCGAGAATAGGATTACCGCAGCGTTCGGCTAATAAATTATGAAAATCCAATTCTGCGATTCTTTGAATAATGCGCTCAGCATTGTCTTGCGGGGCGTGGTCACATAACTGGGTGATGCGTTCTAGCTCGTGCAGGTCTTTATCACTCAGCGCATCCATAGCCATGATGGCGATTTCTGGTTCGAGCAGTTTGCGTAATTGGTATAGATCAGAGCTGCTGGGACTTTGAAAATGCAAATAGTTACGCAGCAATTTGGAGGCCAAGGGGTAGGGCACTGCTGCCAAGCTAGCACCGCCATTTGGGCCGGTTTTCACCGTAATCAGACCTTGTACTTCCAATGATTTCAGGGCTTCGCGCACCGTCCCTTTGGCGCAGTCGAATAAGTCCATGAGCTTTTTTTCATTCGGTAATTTGTCACCAAGCTGCACATTGTTTATGACAACCCAGCGTTTAATGGCTTCAGCAATTTGATCCGCACGCTTGATGCGAGGTGAGGCTGATAAATGAGTGTGTAAGTGTTGTGTCATGTGCTTCTGGGTTTAGTTAGTGATGATGTCTTTATTTCTACTATTTATTATGATAAATAGTATCAATCGATTCAAGTTTCAAATATTCTGCCACAGTAATCAGTGAGGCTAGGTTATGACGACATTTCAATGGGATGATCCTTTACTTTTTGATTTGCAATTGAGTGATGATGAGCGTCAGGTGCGCGAGGCGGCGGCTGCTTATTGCCAAGAAAAATTATTGCCTAGAGTAGTATCGGATGCACGGGACGAGCGTTTTGATCGTGAGATCATGAGTGAAATGGGGGAGTTGGGTATGCTGGGGCCTACCGTTGCTGAACAGTGGGGTGGTGCGGGTTTGAGCCATGTGGCTTATGGTTTGCTTGCGCGAGAAGTGGAGCGTGTCGATTCGGGCTATCGTTCTGCCATGAGTGTGCAGTCATCCTTGGTAATGTATCCGATTGAGGCTTATGGGAGTGAGGCGCAAAAAGCTAATTATTTACCGCGTTTGGCAAGTGGTGAGTTGATTGGCTGCTTTGGTTTAACAGAACCGAATCATGGTTCTGATCCCGGCTCAATGGTTACCCGCGCGCGTCCAGTGGACGGTGGTTATGTATTAAACGGGCAAAAAATGTGGATTACTCATAGTCCGGTTGCAGATATTGCCATTGTATGGGCGAAATCTGATGCCCATGAGGGCAAAATTCGTGGTTTTATTGTTGAGCGAGGCACGCCTGGTTTTTCCACACCCCGAATTAATGGCAAATTGTCGTTGCGAGCGTCCATCACGGGTGAAATTGTGTTGGATAATGCCTTTGTGCCAGAAGAAAATTTATTGCCCAAAATATCGGGCTTGAGTGGTCCTTTTGGTTGCTTGAATAAAGCGCGTTACGGCATTGCTTGGGGTGTGATGGGCGCAGCAGAAACTTGTTGGCAGGCGGCGCGCCAATACACTTTGGATAGACTGCAATTTGGTCGTCCTTTAGCCGCTAATCAATTGATACAGCTTAAGTTGGCCAATATGCAAACTGAAATTGCCCTAGGCTTACAGGCTGCCTTGCGTGTGGGGCGTTTAATGGATGAAGGCAATTGGGCGCCAGAGATGGTGTCTTTGATCAAGCGTAATAACTGTGGTAAAGCGCTTGATATTGCGCGGTTATCTCGGGATATGCACGGCGGTAATGGTATTTCGGAAGCGTATCCGGTCATGCGTCATATGGTGAATCTGGAAACAGTTAATACTTATGAAGGTACTCATGATGTGCATGCTTTGATTTTGGGGCGTGCACAGACGGGTATTCATGCCTTCTTTTAAATGCTTGCCACTTTTACTATTTTATGGAGAAAGCTGTGTCCCCGAAACCACTACAAGGCATTCGTATTCTTGATCTTTCCCGTATTCTTGCCGGGCCTTGGTGCTCTCAACAGTTGGCTGATTTGGGGGCGGAGGTTATTAAAATCGAAAAGCCCGGCGAAGGTGATGATACTCGACGTTGGGGGCCTCCTTGGTTAGAAGGTGGCGAGTCGGCTTATTATTTGGCGGCCAATCGCGGCAAACAGTCGGTAACGATTGATATTGCACAGCCTGAAGGGGCAGCTTTAGTAAAGCAACTCGTACTACATGCCGATGTGCTACTGGAAAATTTTAAGGTGGGTGGCTTGCAGAAATACGGCTTGGATTACGCGAGTTTACAAGCTTTGAAGCCAGAGCTTATTTATTGCTCCATTACTGGCTTCGGTCAGGATGGTCCTTATGCGCAGCGTGCTGGTTATGATTTCATGATTCAAGGTATGGGCGGGATTATGAGCTTGACGGGTGAGCCAGACGGTGTGCCGCTTAAAACAGGGGTGGCTTTTGCTGATATTTTTACCGGACTGTATGCGGCTAATGCTATTTTGGCCGCATTAATACAGCGGAGTCACACAGGTCTGGGTACTTATATTGATTTGGCCTTGCTGGATGTGCAAGTGGGTGTTTTGGCGAATCAAGCCATGAATTACCTTAGCTCAGGGCAAGTTCCGCAGCGTTTGGGGAATGCTCATCCTAATATTGTGCCGTATCAAGCCTTTGCGACTCGGGACGGTCATCTCATCCTAGCGGTTGGTAATGATGCCCAGTTCAAGCGCTTTTGCCAAGTGGCGGAGTGTGAGGCACTCGCGCATGATGAGCGTTTTGCGACCAATGCCCAGCGGGTGGCCTATCGGGAGGTACTCATCCCTTTATTGCTGGAGCCTTTGCGATGTTATACCACCGCCGAGTGGTTGGCAAAGCTGGAGCAGGTCAGTGTGCCATGTGGGCCGATTAACCCATTGGATAGTGTCTTTGCTGATCCACAAGTGCAACATCGCAAGCTGGTCATTCAGCGCCAACATTCACAGGCAGGTGAAATCAATCTGGTTAGTAATCCAGTGCGTTTTGATGGCAATGCCTTGAATGCAGCGACCGCACCGCCTTTACTGGGGGAGCAGACTGAACAGGTTTTACAGCAAATATTAGGTATGAATGAGGCTGAAGTGACTGCTTTAAAGCAAAAGCAATTGATTTAAGGTGTCACTGCATATCCTTGGAATAAATAGCGGCTATCTGGGTTTTTCAGGGCGCGGGAGTATGCCAGAATGCCGTTTGAATTTTATGAGTGCAATAACTTGTGCATTGCTGTTTAAAACTGTTTTCTGGAATAAGTCATTTATGTCTGAATCAAATCTGTTCTTGCGTTTATTGAGTGAGAAACGTTTTTTACTCGCAGATGGTGCAACAGGCACTAATCTGTTTGGTATGGGCTTGCAAACAGGTGACGCGCCTGAGCTGTGGAATATTGACTACCCTGAGCGTGTTGCTGCGCACTATCGTTCTTTTATCGAGGCAGATTCAGACATTATTCTGACTAATACATTTGGTGGTAATCGACGTCGTTTGGTGTTGCATAATGCTCAATCGCGTGTACGTGAACTGAATGTAGCTGCGGTTACGCTTTTAAAAGAAGAAATCGCTCAGTCGGGGCGTGAGATTGTCATAGGTGGCTCAATGGGACCTACTGGCGATATTTTAGAGCCTAATGGTCCTTTGAGTGTGGCGGAAGCGGCTGATGTTTTTGAAGAGCAGGCGCAAGCTTTGGCTGATGCGGGTGCAGATGTATTGTGGCTAGAGACTTTGTCATCACGCGAAGAAACAGAAGCGGCGGTCATGGGAGCAGGGCGGCTTGGCTTGCCACTGGTGACGACCTTGAGCATTGATACTAATGGTCGCACGATGATGGGGCTAACTGCCGCAGACATTATGCAGTTACAAGCTCATTTACAGCCGCATCCTGTGGCCTGTGGTACTAACTGTGGCGTGGGGGCTTCCGAAGTAGTGGCTGCTGTGTTGAACTTTCATAATGCAGCCGACCAAGAGCTTGAACCGATTATTATTGCCAAGGCCAACTGCGGTATTCCCGAGTATATTGATGGCAAGGTGGTTTATAACGGTACGCCGGAATTAATGGCACGTTATGCGCAATTAGCTATGGATGCGGGAGCGCGTATTATTGGCGGCTGTTGTGGCACAACGCCTGAGCATGTGCGCGCCATGCGTGATGCGATTGATCGGCATATTGTCGGGGAAAAGCCAACACTAGAAACGATTTTGCATGAATTAGGCGATGTATCTAAAGGTGCTCAAGCACAGTTAAAAGGCGATCTTAGCGTGGCAGGTGGTGCTATCGGGGAAGGTAGACGTCGCACGTCCAGACGTCGTTAAGGGCGTAGCTTGGCTGCTTTGCGTTCTGACTGAATGTCAGAACCAAGCCAAGCGTAGCGCGAGGCATGGATGCCGGGCTGGAAGGCACTTCAGGGATGAACGAGTGGCAGGGTTGTCGTTAAGGGCGTAGTGCGGGTCATAAATGCCGGGCTGGAAGACACATCGGGTATGAACGAGTGGCAGGGCTGTTAGTAGCCAGACGGTGTGAGGGATTGTTGAAGATTTCAGCGCTGGACATCGCGTCTATACCTAATCTATGATCCTTCAGGATTAACAAAGAAGGCGAGTTATGCTACTAAAAATATCCCATTACCGTCTGGCTGGTATTAGCTTATGTCTGTCTCTGTTGCTTAGCCAAATGGCGCAAGCAGAAACTAAAGAGCAGAAGAAACTTCATTCTGAAATTAGCGTGTTGTCGACAGAGTTGGTGCGGCAGAAAAAACGTTTTAATGAGATGAATGCTGAAGTCACTCAGTTGGAAAAAAAGTTGGGGGATATTTCGCGCCAGCAGTATGAGACTGAAAAGAAAATAACTGAGACAATACAGCACCTAGAACAGGAAAATCGTCGCAAGATAGCACTGGAACAATCCCTGCTAGTGCAGCGTTCCGGCATGGCACAGCAGTTACAAGCCATGTACACCGCCGGTGAGCAGTCACATCTGCGTATGCTATTGCGGCAGGATAACCCTGCTGATATTAGCCGTACCTTGCATTATTTTGATTACCTCAATCAAAGCCGCGCACAAAAAATTAACACAATTCATACCACAATCGATGAGATCCGTGTGCTAACAAAGTCGATGGAGAAAGACCGTGTGTATCTCAGTGGGCTGGAAGAAACGCTGACCGTGCAAAAACGGGAAACGCAATCCACTTTGCAAGCTAGAGAAACGGTGATGCAGCGTTTGAACTCGGATATTCGCAGCAAGCAGTCGCAACTAGATAGATTGCATAAGCAAGAAGCTGCTTTACAAGCAGAAATAGACCGTATTGCACGTAAGCGCGAGGCGGAGCGTCGTCGACAGCGCGAAGCGGAAAAGCGTCGGCGCGCAGCGGCTGAGGCAACGCGTCAGCGGCAGACAATAGCATCACGGGCGCAGACCAGCCAGCCTGCTGCACCGACACAAGCCGCCAGACATTTCCGGCCTGGCAAGCCGTTTTCTGGTTTGAAGGGTAAGCTGCCTAAGCCAGTGAATGGCAGAATTATTCACACTTATAACTCTGTGCGGAATGAAAAGCAGCGTTGGCGAGGTGTTGTGATAGCGGCTCCGGGTGGCGCTCGTGTTCAGGCAGTCGCCAGTGGGCGAGTGGTATTTTCCGGCTGGATGGATGGTTATGGTCATTTGATTATTCTGGAACATGATGCTAACTACATGAGTCTGTATGGCTATAATCGTACAGTTTATAAACGTTTAGGACAGCTTGTGAAAGCAGGAGAAGTGATTGCTGCGGTGGGTAATTCCAGCGGACAGCGGCAAAATGCTTTGTATTTTGAGATTCGCCGCCGCACCACGCCACAAAATCCTGCGCAATGGTTCCGCTAGAATGATAGACTTCGCGGGTGTTCTTCGGGGCGTAGCGGAACTTGCCTCTGAAGTCAGTGCACCAATAATATAGTTAAAGAATATGGCGCTTGTGCCTGGAGAAAAAGATCAATGCACTCGAATAAACGACTCCTTAGCGGTGTTCTTGCAGGGGCTATTGTCGGTATTGCCGCCAGCCTCAGCCTGAATGTCTTCGCTTTTAAGCAAACTGTAGATGATGTTGAATTGCCTTTGGAGCAATTGCAGAAATTTACGGAGGTGTATGCGCGCGTCAAGCAAGACTATGTCGAAACACCGGATAGCAAGGAAATGATCAATAATGCTATTCGTGGCATGTTGAGTGGGCTGGATCCTCATTCTGATTATTTGGATGAAGAGGCTTATAAGGAATTGCAGGTCGGTACGACCGGCGAGTTTGGTGGCTTGGGTATTGAAGTTGGTATGGAGGATGGCTTTGTCAAAGTGATTTCGCCTATTGACGATACGCCTGCTAAACGGGCTGGTCTAGAAGCGGGTGACTTGATTATCCGTCTGGATGATAAGCCAGTGAAGGGCATGAGCCTGAATGATGCCGTTAAAGTCATGCGTGGTAAGCCAGGGACTGATATTGATTTGCTGGTTGTGCGTGAAGGCAAGGACAAGCCTTTTACTGTCACCATTACCCGTGATGTGATTCATGTACAGAGTGTAAAAAGTCGCTTGCTAGAGCCAGGTTATGGCTATGTGCGTATTTCCAGCTTCCAGTCGAAAACGACGGAATCGCTGATTGAATCGCTGGAAAAATTAGTTGAAGAAAATAAGGGTAATTTACGGGGTCTGGTACTGGATTTACGTAATAATCCAGGTGGCGTACTCAATGCTGCGGTGGGTGTTTCCGATGCCTTCTTGAACGATGGTAAAATTGTTTATACCGAAGGCCGCGTTGATGATGCCAAGATGGAATATAATGCGCGCGAGGGCGATGCGCTCGATGGTGCTCCTATTATTGTCATGGTGAACCAAGGATCTGCTTCAGCGTCGGAAATTGTTTCGGGCGCCTTGCAGGATCATAAACGTGCCGTCATTGTCGGTGAAAAAACTTTTGGTAAAGGCTCGGTGCAAACTGTTTTGCCATTGGATGAAAAGACAGCTCTGAAATTAACCACAGCGCGTTACTTCACACCATCGGGTCGCTCTATCCAAGCTGAAGGTATTAAGCCTGATATTGAAATCAAACCACGTAAATTTAGTGTAGAAGATGCAGCAGATAAAGCCATTGTTCCTTTGTCAGAAGCTGATTTTGAGCGTCACTTGAGTAATCCAACTCGGACTGAAGATGCCGCAGAAGCAACTAAGGATAAATCTGAACAGGATCAGGCAACAGATGAAGCACTTGATAGCAAACCCGCCAAGCAGGAAAAAAAGAAGCCCCTAGCGGATGAAGATTATCAGTTGTTCGAAGCACTGAATATTTTGAAAGGTATGGATTTGCTTATTAATCGTACTCGCGGTAGTAATACCCTATAAGAAGAGCTAATCTTGTTTCCCTTACTTCCATCCACCCCTCTGCCATAGGTAGAGGGGGCATAAGCGTCTGATTTTCTAATTTCCCCGATATAAGTTTTTATTCATGTCCGATTTAAGTCATTTCAATGCTGAAGGTGTTGCTCACATGGTGAATGTGGGTGAAAAACAGAGTACGCCGCGTCGTGCTATTGCTGCGGGTTTTATTCGTATGCAGGCCAGTACATTGGAAAAAATCCAGCAAGGTACACATAAAAAAGGCGATGTGCTAGGGATTGCACGGATTGCTGGTATTATGGCGAGTAAACGTACTGCTGATCTTGTGCCACTGTGTCATCCACTGGTTTTGACGCATGTAGACATTAGTCTGGACGCTGTTTCAGGTGAGATGCCTGCTGTCTATTGTAAAGCGACAGTAGAGACACACGGTCAAACGGGAGTAGAAATGGAAGCGTTGACTGCTGTGCAGATAAGTTTATTAACAATATATGATATGTGTAAGGCGGTGGATCGCGGTATGGTGATGCAAGATATTAAGCTGCTACACAAGTCAGGGGGTAAATCGGGCGAGTGGAATGCACCAGTCTAAGTAAGGCTAATCTAATGGTATTGATGATGAGTGTGAACATGCTCTCTAACTTTCTAACCCTCTTGCCGTGAAGGGCAGGAGGGTTATTTTAATAAGCAGCAATAGAGGCAATGTAGGAATAAACTTAGTGAATAAGCCCTTCCTCACGCAGTTGCTGTTCAATCTCCGGCATAATACTAGGGTCGTCAATGGTTGATGGTACGGAGTAAGCTTGTCCATTGACCATTTGGCGCATGCTTTTGCGTAGGATTTTACCAGAGCGGGTTTTGGGTAGGCGTTTGACAATATAAGTGTCTTTGTAGCAAGCAATCGCGCCAATCTGATTACGAATATCTTGGATTAGCTCTTTGCTAAGCGTTGCCGAATCAATGTCTACACCTGATTTGAGTACGACCAGACCTATTGGAATTTGTCCCTTGAGATCATCGTCACGTGCAATGACGGCACATTCAGCTACGGCAGGGTGTGCGCCGACCACTTCTTCCATTTCGCCAGTTGACAAACGGTGTCCAGCCACATTAATAACATCGTCGACCCGTCCCATGACAAAAACATAAGCATCTTCGTCGATATAGCCGCCATCGCCACTGGCATAATAGCCAGGGAAAGCAGTCAGGTAGCTTTCTTTAAACTTTTCTACATTGCCCCAAACTGTTGTTAAGCAACTAGGAGGCAGCGGAAGTTTTAAAGCAATGTAACCTTGTTCATTAGCACCTAATTCATTGCCGCCATCATCCAGAATTTTGACATTAAAGCCGGGTGTGGGCACTGTGGAAGAGCCTAGTTTGACAGGCATAGCTTCAATACCTTGTAGATTGGCAGTAATACCCCAACCCGTTTCGGTTTGCCACCAGTGATCAATGACAGGCTTACCACTTTTTTCCATTAGCCATTCTTGGGTAGGAGGATCCAGTCGTTCGCCTGCTGAGAAAATAGTTGTTAGAGCGCTGAGATCGTACTGTTTGAAAAAATCACCGCTGGCATCTTCTTTTTTGATAGCTCGGAAAGCAGTGGGGGCGGTAAATAGTGTTTTGACGCCATATTCTTCGCAAACCCGCCAGAACGCCCCCGCATCCGGTGTCATAATCGGTTTGCCTTCAAAAACAATCGTTGTGCACCCACGTAGTAGTGGGGCATATACAATATAAGAATGCCCCACTACCCAGCCCACGTCTGAGGCTGCCCAAAATACATCGCCCTTATCCACATTGTAAATGGCTTGCATACTGTAGTTCATGGCAACCGCATGACCACCGTTTTCGCGTACAACACCTTTGGGTTTGCCGGTTGTGCCTGAAGTGTACAGTATATACAGTGGGTCGGTACCTTTGACCGGGACTGGATCAGCCGCTTGCGCTTTGGCTAGCAATTCACTCCAGTCGTAATCACGGCCTTCGATCAATGCAGCACGGGCTTGTGGGCGTTGGAAAATGATACAGGCTGCGGGCTTGTGAGACGATAGGTCAATGGCTTTATCCAGCAATGGCTTGTAAGCAATAACGCGGCTGATTTCAATACCACAAGAGGCAGAGATCATGAGTTTGGGTTGGGCATCTTCAATGCGTACTGCAAGCTCTGGTGCCGCAAAGCCACCAAATACAACCGAGTGAATAGCACCCAAGCGCGCAACGGCTAGCATGGCAATGACAGCTTCCGGGATCATGGGCATGTAAATAATGACGCGGTCACCTTTTTCCAAACCGAGGTCTTTCAGCATGCCTGCGGCTTTGGCAACCTGATCCTGTAGCTCGGCATAGGTAATCTTGGTTTTGGTTTCAGTAACGGGAGAGTCATAAATAATGGCAAGCTGATTGCCGCGGCCTTCCTTAACATGATGATCGACCGCCATGTAGCAGGTGTTCATCTCACCATCGGCAAACCAATGGTAAATAGCATGTTCATCCTGAGACAGTATGGTTTCCGGGAACTTAAACCAAGGTAGCTGCGCGGCTTTTTCTTTCCAGAATCCTTCGGGATCATCCATAGAATGTTGATATTCGGCTTGATAGCTCATGCTGCTTTCTCCTCCACCGTATTAGGTCAAAACTCGAACTTAAGTCACTAGTTTACTGTACCGGGCGGCTGATTGCTGCCTATTAGGGCTGCAACCGGCTTTAATCCTGTACGGCGCGCACATGACGGCTCTCTTATTGTCGACAGTACTTTTTATTGGCGTGTTTAACAAGCTGTTTGTGATGAATCTTTGAATGTTATGGTATGCAAGCATTACGAGCAAAGCCTGTGGATTTAATGCCAGCGCATGAGTCACTCTTTCACGGTGTGTTTGCGCCGCTGCTGGAAAAATTATCCAGAGGCAACTGTTACGATAATGCCTGTGCTGAGAGCTTTTTTCATTTTACAATACGAAATGCAGGCATACCCGCTTGGGCAGTGTGGCGACTGATTCAAAGAGGGAGTCGGTTTGTCATGATTAAATCTACATAACTTGATTATAAATTCCACTGTTTTGTTTACATCATTGAGCATCTTCACATCTTATTGGGTTCAAATCGTGTCATTGGTTCGCCTAGTGTTACCGGCTTTTCGCCTGAAAACACTACCGCTTGCTTTTTCCTCCATTCTGGTGGGTACTGCATTGGCGGTAGCGGATGACAGCCAGAATTGGCAACCTGTAACATTTGTTTTAACGGTATTGACCGCGTTGGCATTGCAAATCCTGTCCAATGTCGCCAATGATTTGGGTGACAGCCTGAAAGGCACGGATCAATACCAGCTTGCAGCCCAACCGGATGGATTGACTAAGCGCGTCACTGGTTTGGCGACAGTATCAGTACAACGGATGCGAATCATACTATTGGGCTGGGTCATACTGACACTGATACTCGGCAGTATGCTGATTATCCATGCCACCAAAACCAGCACTGATTTCTGGATATTTCTGGGTCTGGGAGGATTGTCAATAGTTGCCGCGCTGACTTACACGATTGGCAAATATGCGTATGGTTATTATGGGCTTGGTGATGTCTCCGTATTTATTTTCTTTGGTCTCACTGGCGTATTAGGCAGTTACTATTTACAAGCCAATCACTTTCATTTTTCCCTGATATTACCGGCAATTGCAGTGGGCTTATTTTGTGTCGCCGTATTAAATATCAATAATTTACGTGATATTGAAACCGATCGCTTATCAGGAAAACAAACCTTTGCCGTCTATATTGGAAAAAAGAACGGCCAACGATACCATATTATTCTGATTACACTGGCATTGCTTGCCTTTTTATGCAGTGTCAGTCCGCGTAATGTATTTACGGGTTTGTTTTTACTGACAGTTCCGTTATTTTTCCGTCAGAGTTATCGTCTGTATCAGGCTAATAACAGCAAAGAAATTGGCAAAGAATTACCGATTTGTATCAAACTGGTTTTTTTGTGTTGTGCATTATTCTCTGTCGGACAAATTACTCTGTCCTTGTGCGCTATATGCCTTCAGCAAAATCCAACACTGTGATAGCATTCGCCCGCATTGCAGTTCTCAAAGGTGCAGACCTCCTCATGGCACGATATATCTTTATTACTGGTGGCGTGGTGTCTTCCTTGGGCAAGGGCATTGCGTCGGCGTCGCTGGGCGCTATTCTTGAAGCACGTGGCCTGAAAGTCACAATGATGAAGCTAGACCCTTATATTAATGTTGATCCTGGAACGATGAGCCCGTTTCAGCACGGTGAAGTGTTTGTGACTGAAGACGGCGCAGAAACGGATCTGGATTTGGGGCATTACGAGCGCTTTGTTGGGTTCAAAGCTAGTCGTAATAATAATTTTACCACCGGACGCATTTACGAAAGTGTTATCCGCAAGGAGCGGCGGGGGGATTATGAAGGCAAGACCGTGCAGGTCATCCCACACATTACCGATGAAATCAAGCGTAGTGTGCGTGCGGGCGCTGCGGATGCTGATATTGCTATGGTCGAAGTGGGTGGAACAGTCGGTGATATTGAATCATTGCCTTTTATGGAGGCAATCCGGCAAATGGCGGTGGAAGAGGGGCGGAATAATGCCTTATTTATTCATTTGACCTTATTGCCTTATGTGGCTACTGCGGGTGAGTTGAAAACCAAACCTACTCAGCATTCAGTTAAAGAGCTGCGCTCAATTGGTATTCAGCCGGATATTCTGCTGTGTCGCAGTGAAAAATCTTTACCGGAAGCGGAACGGCGTAAGATTGCTTTGTTTACTAATGTAGAAGAACGTGCCGTTATTTCCGTGATTGATCTTGATAATATTTATAAAATTCCATTATGGCTGCATGCGCAAAAACTGGATCGAATTGTAGCTGAAAAGCTTGGATTAGCGGATTTACCAGAAGCGGACTTATCAGATTGGAAAAATGTGGTCAGTGCTATGGAATTTCCTGAAGCAGAAGTCACGGTTGCGATGGTGGGTAAATATGTTGATCTGACCGAATCCTACAAATCCTTGAATGAAGCTTTGACCCATGCTGGTATTCAAACGCAGACTAAGGTGCATATTCGTTATATTGATTCTGAAAAGCTGGAATCCGAAGAGGCAGACGGGCTGGAAATGCAGACCTTGCGTGCAGCGGATGCTATTTTAGTGCCTGGCGGTTTTGGTAAGCGCGGTATTGAAGGCAAAATCCTAGCGGTACAGTATGCACGGGAAAATAAAGTGCCTTATTTAGGTATTTGTCTTGGGATGCAGGTGGCGGTGATTGAGTTTGCCCGCCATTGTGCTGGACTCGAAGGTGCGAACAGCACCGAGTTTGTCACCTTAGAGGATACACCCCATCCAGTGATTGGCCTGATTACCGAGTGGCAAAATCAGGATGGCACGATTGAAACGCGCTCCTCCCACTCTGATTTGGGTGGAACCATGCGTTTGGGGGGGCAAATGTGTAAACTGAAAGCGGGTTCGTTGGCACGTGATACTTATGGAACGGATGCGATTGTCGAGCGGCATCGTCATCGTTATGAATTTAATAATAATTATCACAATGTATTGCGCGACAGTGGTTTAGTGTTTTCAGGCTGGTCGAGTGACGATTCTTTGGTGGAAATGGTTGAGCTGGGTGATCATCCTTGGTTTCTGGCTTGCCAATTTCATCCTGAGTTTACGTCTCGTCCGCGTCAGGGGCATCCGCTGTTCAGTAGCTTTATTCGTGCAGCGCGTCGCTATCGTGAAAACCGACATAATGGGGGGACTGCACCTGTATGAAACTGTGTGGATTTGAAATTGGCTTGGATCAGCCCTTTTTTCTGATTTCTGGCCCTTGTTCTATTGAAGGCGAGGCATTAGCTCTGGAGACAGCAAGTCGCTTGAAAGAAATCACTAGTCGTTTGGGGATTCCTTTTATTTATAAATCATCTTTTGATAAAGCGAATCGCTCTTCGCATAGCAGCAAGCGCGGTGTGGGTTTAGAAGCTGGTTTGCGTATATTGGAACAGGTCAAGCGCGAAGTAGGTGTGCCGGTCTTAACAGATGTGCATGAAGATACGCCATTTAATGAGGTGGCGAGTGTCGTCGATGTTTTGCAGACACCTGCCTTTTTATGTCGGCAAACAAGTTTTATTCAAAATGTGGCACGTGCTGGTAAGCCTGTAAATATTAAGAAGGGGCAATTTCTGGCACCTTGGGATATGGGCAATGTGGTAGATAAAGCCCGTGCTGTTGGTAATGATCACATCATGGTGTGTGAGCGCGGCTATACTTTTGGCTATAACAATTTGGTATCGGATATGCGTAGCTTAGCTATTATGCGCGATACACAGTGTCCGGTCGTGTTTGATGCTACGCATTCGGTGCAATTGCCGGGTGGTCAGGGTAGTGCGTCGGGTGGTGAGCGCCAGCACGTACCCGTATTAGCACGCGCCGCTGTTGCAGTAGGCATTGCTGGCTTGTTTATGGAATCACATCCTGATCCAGCTAATGCTTGGAGTGATGGCCCCAATTCTTGGCCTTTGGATCGTATGGAAGCATTACTGGTGTCGTTGCTAGATTTGGATCGAGTGGTCAAGGCACAAGCATTTATTGAGAATACTTTGTAAAATACAAAATTGAAATCACCAGAGAGGATGTACCTTATGTCTGAAATTACAGCTATCCATGCTCGGGAAATTGTGGATTCCCGAGGTAATCCTACGGTTGAAGCTGATGTGACTTTAGCTAATGGTGTCGTAGGGCGTGCTGCCGTGCCTTCTGGCGCTTCTACTGGTGCGCGTGAAGCGATTGAATTGCGTGATGGTGGTGAGCGTTATCTGGGTAAAGGCGTACAACAAGCGGTTGCCAATGTGAATGGTGAGCTGGCTAAAGCCGTCGTGGGCATGGAGGTCAGTGATCAGGCAGGTATTGATCAAACCATGCTAGCCTTGGATGGCACGGAGAATAAAGCTCGTTTAGGCGCGAATGCTTTGCTGGCTGTTTCGATGGCGGCGGCTCATGCGGCGGCGAAAGTGCAAAATTTACCGCTGTATCAATACTTAGGTCAGTCTGATGCTTATACTCTGCCTGTGCCAATGATGAATATTATTAACGGCGGCGCGCATGCAGATAATAGCGTTGATTTGCAAGAATTTATGATTTTGCCGGTTGGTGCTGGCAGTATGGCAGATGCGATTCGTTATGGCGCTGAAGTGTTTCATCATTTGAAATCTGTATTGAAAAAGCGTGGTTTAAATACAGCGGTGGGCGATGAAGGTGGCTTTGCGCCTGATTTATCTTCCAATGAAGAAGCCATTGAAGTGATTTTGGCAGCGATTGATAAGGCTGGTTTCAAAGCAGGTCAGGATATTTATTTGGGGCTGGATGTCGCTAGTTCTGAATTTTATGAAAATGGTCAATATGTTTTAGCGTCTGAAAATCGTCGTTTTGATGCCGCAGGTTTTACCGATTATTTAGCTAGTTGGGTGGATCAATACCCTATTATTAGTATTGAAGATGGTATGGCTGAGGGTGATTGGGCTGGCTGGAAGATTTTGACTGAGCGTTTGGGGGGAAAACTACAGCTAGTCGGCGACGATTTATTTGTTACCAATACTAAAATTCTGGCCGAAGGGATAGAGAAGCATATTTCAAACGCTATTCTGATTAAGGTGAATCAGATTGGTACATTGACTGAGACACTACAAGCGATTGAAATGGCGCATAAAGCAGGCTATGCCGCTGTAGTTTCGCATCGTTCTGGTGAAACGGAGGATACTACGATTGCAGATATTGCTGTCGCTACGCAGGCAGGGCAGATTAAGACGGGTTCTTTATCACGCTCTGATCGGGTGGCTAAGTATAATCAATTGTTACGAATTGCCGAACAATTAGGCGATAAAGGCAAATATGCGGGTAGCGCTGCATTCAAACGAATGTAATGGTTTGCTTTAAATTTGATTGAAGTCGATTAACTAACTGATAATGTTCAGCTTGGTTACTTATCTGCTATGCTTGAAGGGTGGGTATTTTATCTACCCTTTTTTATTTTGGGGCTAACGTGCAAGTCATGCGTATTCATTTCACTCAAGTTTTATTAATAGGCTTAAGCTTTCTGGCCTTGGTGCTATTTGTGCGTTTATGGGTAGGTACGGGTAGCTATCCTGATGTTTGGTCACTGGAACAACAGATCGCCTCACAGCAACAGACGAATGCTGAGCAGCAGGCGCGTAATGATCGCTTGCGTGAAGATGTGAATAATATTGGGCGGGATGATGATGCTATCGAAGCTCATGCGCGTAGCGAGTTAGGTATGGTGAAAAAAGGCGAAATTTTTTATCAGGTTATTTTGCGTGACAATGTTGAGCCTACTGCTATTTTGAAAGTTGATCCATCGCCTTATGTCGAATGAGTCTATTTGGGTAATCATTCCTGCCGCTGGCGTTGGAAAACGCATGCAAGTGGCTATTCCCAAGCAATATCTGAGCTTGAACGGTCGCATGGTGCTTGAACATACACTAAGACTCTTTATAAATCAGCCAAAGATAGCTGGCGTGGTCGTGGTGATCAGTGAAGGGGATGAGTACTGGCCACAAGTAGCCATACAGCTCGGTTCAATGACACAAATTTTGCACCTTGTATCGGGTGGGCAAGAGCGCGTTAATTCAGTATTGAATGGCTTAAATTACTTGCTGGATACGATGTCTTTGCCTGGCGATACAGTGGTATTGGTACATGATGCGGCTCGTCCTTGTTTGCCTGCGGGTGATTTGCAAGCCTTGCTGGCTTGTGCCGCCAGTTTGGATGAGCAGGGTGTATTATTGGCGACACCGGTGCGCGATACCATGAAGCGCTCAGATTCAGTGGCTGGTATTAATCGGGTGTGTCGTACAGAAGAACGCGATGGTTTGTGGCATGCTTTAACACCACAAATGGCTTTATTGGGGGTTTTACGTCAGGCATTACAAACAGCGCTGCAACAAGGCTTGTCCGTTACTGATGAAGCTTCTGCGCTGGAGCTGATGGGTTTGCAGCCACGATTGCTGGAAGGAGATGCCAGCAATATTAAGATTACCCGTCCAACTGATTTAGCGTTGGCGGATTTTTTTCTACAACAAAATCATTAGAGTGAATCAGTCCTTATGTTTCGTATTGGTCATGGTTTTGATGTGCATGCGTTTACCACAGGTCATCATATTCATTTAGGGGGTGTTCAAATTCCGCATGATCAAGCTTTTAAGGCACATTCAGATGGCGATGTTTTACTGCATGCGGTGTGCGATGCCATGTTGGGTGCTTTAGCATTGGGTGATATTGGCAAGCATTTTCCTGATACTTCCAGCGAGTTTGCTGGTGTAGACTCGCGTATTTTATTGCGCCATGTTTATAGTTTGGTCAAAGCGCAAGCTTATCGCTTGGCTAATCTGGACAGTACTATTATTGCACAAGCCCCTAAAGTAGCACCTTATATTGGTACGATGCGTCAGACTATGGCGGATGATTTGCAATGCGATTTATCTCAGGTCAGTGTCAAAGCCACAACAACGGAGAAGTTGGGGTTTGAAGGGCGTAAAGAGGGTATTTCTGCACATGCCATTGTACTTTTGTATCGGCAGCCGGTCTAAGCGTAGTTTTATGGTTATAGCCACCATTGCTGATAATAATCGCGCTTATTGTCTACAAACGTATTGTTTTGAGGTGCGTTTGACCAAGTAAAGGTCTGTTGGTCATCGTCTTCTATGGTCACTTTAATCCTGCCATTGTCATAAAAGCGTTGTGCGCCATAAATAGAAGACAAACTGCTAAATAGCGGTGTTGATGCTTTGCTTGGAGACTGACCAGCGCGTATTGCTAGGAAATTCAATAAATCCTGGCTGTTTTGTAAAACAGGTTTAGCGACGCTTGATAGTTTTTCTGTCCCAAAAAGTGGGTGTGCATGGTTTTGTGTCGGTGCTGCACTAGGAGCAACTTGGCTTTGGCGGTTTGTTGGTGGTTCGGTGGTGTTGGCGCTATGTGACGGCTGTTTAAGATTATACTCCTCAGCTTTAGCGTCTGAGGGCGTTTGCTCTTGTGTCTTCGGGGCGGCTTGTGGGTCGGTATGCCCCTCGATTGCACTGACCAGTTGATCAGGTATCGTGCTGAGCCGGTAGTTAGGGTCAGTGACTTGGTGTAATTGCTGTTGCAATAGATGAATAAACCAGCGCAACAGTGTATCTTCTGATACTTTTTTTGTTGTACCTTTGGTTTGATTAACAGCTAAACCCAGCCGGATGGAGGCTTTGCCAGTGCTGGATGAGGGAGTATTTGATGTAGTTGTATCCATAGTGAGTCCTTTGACAGATAGCGACTACAAATAGACAAGCTTGATTCAAGCTGGACTAGCCTAGCTGAGGCTTGATACTGCTATTTTGCTGTCTTTTAAGATTAGGACTGCTTTGGCTAGTTTGCGGTGGCTTTAAGATAGATTGTTTTGAAAGTCCGATAAGAGGTTGGGTTATGGTGTTTGCTCCAACTGCCGTTGGGTTGGAATGCGTCGACTATTCCAATGAGTTAGCGCCCATTGCCAACAATCTGCTAGGGAAGAAAAATTATCAAAATGCGGAGGTGTTTGTCCTAGGAATTGTAAGGCAGCGCATAAGGTTTTTAATTTTTCAGCTTTATTTTCTGTAGGAATGGGGGCGGCTTTTGTTTGTTTGCTGAGCTTTTGGCCATCGGTATGGGTGGCAATAGGGATATGCAAATACTGTGGCTGTGGCAGTCTTAGCAAAGTTTGCAAGTACATCTGGCGGGGGGTGTTATCCAGCAAGTCAGCACCACGTATAATATGACTGATATTTTGCCAAGCATCATCAACCACTACAGCCAGTTGGTAGGCATATAAGCCATCCGCACGACGTATGATAAAATCACCTAAAGTTTGTGCTAAATTTTGGCAAAATAGACCTTGTACAGCATCCTGAAAACAGATGGTGTCATGCGTTACGCGTAAACGTATGGCTGTAGCGCCAAGAGGGGTAGGGTGTGGGGGTTTGTTGCGGCAAGTACCCGGGTAGATAAGACCGTATAAACCGTGTTCAGCGACTAGGTTTAATTGTTTGCGCGAGCAAGTACAGGGATAACAAAAGTCTTGGAGGGTTTCTAGCGCCTCTTGATAGGCCTCTAAGCGTTGACTTTGATAAACAATGTCACGATCCCACTCAAAGCCATAATCCAGTAATGTTTGAATAATGGCATGAGCCGCACCGGCTTGCTCCCTAGGTTTATCGAGGTCTTCGATGCGCAACAACCACAGCCCTTGATGAGTGCGAGCCTCAAGGTAGCTGGTTGTGGCTGCCAGCAAGGAACCAAAATGTAGCAAGCCGGTGGGGGATGGGGCAAAACGCCCAATATAACTCACACCTTAGCCTTAGGAGGCCAATTGTCTTTCCTTGATTTCTTGGGTGGTTTTGCAATCAATACACATCTCGGCAGTAGGACGTACTTCTAGACGCTGCAAACCGATTTCAACACCACAAGCTTCGCAATACCCATAATCGCCTTCATCTAGGCGTGTAATAGTTTTATCTATTTTGCGGATGAGTTTGCGCTCGCGGTCACGAGCACGTAGTTCTAGGGCAAATTCTTCTTCTTGAGTGGCACGATCAGCGGGATCTGAAAAGTTACTGGCTTCTTCTTTCATGTGATCGACTGTGCGGTCAACTTCTTCCATCAGTTCTTTTTTCCAAGCGACCAGAATATTACGAAAATGTTGTAATTGTTTTTCGTTCATATATTCTTCACTCGATTCAGGGATATAAGGATCAATCCCGTCAACTGGTAACGCGGCTTTCCTTGCCAAGTAAGTTACATTGTCAGTTGCCATTATTTTTCTCCGGTAAAATCTGATTTCTTTTGAAATCAATGGATTGATAATGCGTGCTTGTCAGCACACTTAGAACCGTTTATTAGCATAAGTTATCGGCGCGGCATTATAGCCTAATTGAAATTCATAGCTAGTCTTTTCTGAAAAGACCATTATAGAAAGAAATTTTATATTCAACAGCATTGACTCTTTGATCTTTTATAAAAAACGAAATTGAAAACGCACGGCATCCTTGCCGGGGTCGTTTATATTTAAGGAAAATTCACGGGGCGTTCCTGTAGGCATTAGGGAGTTAGCTAATTCTTTTCCAAGGTATTCATCAGGTATAAAGCGCTTTAAAGCAACGACTTCTGAAGCACTGTTCAAAAATTTTACTTCCAATGTCGGATAGGGCTGTTCGAAATCGGCATTGTTCTGTATGGATGTGCTAATAATGAGCACATTGGGCGTATTGGGGTGCGAGTAAACATTGTGGCTAAGCATTTTGATTTGCTCAATGTCACGTAAAGGATTGAGTTGATAGCCGATGGCTTTGCACATGCCCTGAGTCATCTGACCAATAAAAGGGTGATCGGCTAACCAGCCACAGGCTGCAAATGGCAGTTGGGCAAGTAATATCAGGCTGAGTAGGATCACTATACTGAAATAAAGCCAGCGCCGAGATTTTTTTTCAAGTTTATGACTGCTTATCGATCCATGAGGCTGGTTTAGCGTTTGAGTATTTGCAGTCTGAGCAGGTGTTTTGGCAGCATGCGCAGAGGGAGTGTTGATTTGGGCTGAAGTTGCGTCAGTTGAGAAATGACGCTCTTCGGGCAGCGTAGTACTTAATGCCTTCATGGCATCAAAAATAGTGTCACATTCGCCACACCGCAATAAACCTTGAGCAGCGGTGAGCTCTTTCATGGTGACTCTAAAAACGGCACGGCAATGACTACACTGAGTATACATTCACTTTGTTTACACTTAAATTCGATCTGAAACCTAAAACTATAGTATTTATTTTTGTATAAATTGGAAGTTAATTAGTATTTTTCTAAGCAAAGATGTATAAAATACTAGCTAATCCTACGGTATCGCTTGGTTGATGGCATCTTTATGCAGATAAACGGCTTAAACTTGTTTAAGTTGACAAGGGTAGGTTTTTGCTATCGGTGTGTTCCACTGATGCGGAGCCAGTCTTCCTTTTGTGTAATAACCATATCTTTTAGATGAATCGCGTAAGCGGCTTTTACCATCTCACCTTGCTCGGCTAAAATGCCGGATAGCGCTAGCCGTCCGCTTGGCTTGAGTTGAGCTAGAATGCTGTCAGCCAATTGGACCAGCGGTCCGGCGAGTATATTGGCTAATACAATGTCATACTGTTGAGCGGGTAGTGCTTCTGGTAAGCAAACTTTAATACTGTCGGGGTTCAGTTGGTTGCGGCGTGCATTTTCTTGAGTGGCTTCCAAGGCTTGTGGGTCTATGTCAGTCGCTGTAATGTTGGCCGCGCCTAGTTTAGCGGCAGCTATGGCTAGAATGCCACTGCCACAGCCATAGTCTAAGACTGACTTGCCTTGCAATGGTTCAGCAGCCAGCCATTCCAGACAAAGTGCTGTCGTTGGGTGAGTGCCTGTGCCAAAGGCCAAGCCGGGATCAAGTAATATTTTGATAGCTGCATGATCAGGTACAGCCACTTCACGCCAACTGGGATAAACCCATAAGCGTTCTCCAAAACACATGGGATGGAAATTATCCATCCATTCACGCACCCAAGGGCGATCTTGTAGTTTTTCCCACTTTAATTGCCGTATGCCCAAGGCTTGCTTTTGAGTTTCTAGCCAAATCATTAACGCTGTCAAATCAGCATCAAGTGGGTAGAGTCCAGTTATTACCAGTTCATCCCATAAGGGTGTTTCACCCGGTAGTGGTTCCAATACAGCTTGATCTGCTGCGTCTTCCAAAGTGACAGAAGCAGCGCCTGCATTTTCCAAAAGCTCACTCACTGCCTCTTCATGCGCTAGGCTAGTGTGACAAATAATTTGCTGCCAGGTCATTGCAAACCCAATTTCTTTTCCAGATAGTGAATATCCGTGCCACCTTCCCGAAAAGCTTTGTCAGACATAATACGGCGCTGTAAGGGAATATTGGTTTTAATGCCCTCAATCACCATTTCAGTTAGCGCGCCATTCATGCGGTTAAGGGCGGTCAGGCGGTCTTCGCCGTGCACAATTAATTTGCCAATCATAGAGTCGTAATAGGGTGGCACGGTGTAGTCTGCATAGATATGTGAGTCCACCCTTACACCTAGACCACCAGGCGTATGATAGCGGATAATCTTGCCCGGAGAGGGTGCAAAGGTATCAGGGTCTTCGGCATTGATGCGGCACTCAATCGCATGTCCGCGTGGAATAATATCTTCCTGCTTAATTTGTAAAGTTTCACCCGCCGCAACGCGCAATTGTTGCTTGACTAAGTCAATACCGGTGATGGCCTCGGTGACAGGGTGCTCAACTTGCAGGCGAGTATTCATTTCGATGAAATAAAATTCACCGTTTTCATAGAGAAACTCAAAAGTGCCTGCACCACGGTAATTAATTTGTCGACAGGCATCTGCCACTACATGACCAATACGCGCACGCTCTTCGGCAGTAATACCCGGAGCAGGCGCTTCTTCAACCACTTTTTGGTGACGGCGCTGCATAGAGCAGTCGCGTTCACACAAATGGATGGCATTGCCATATTGATCAGCGAGTACTTGGAATTCAATATGACGTGGTTTTTGCAGATATTTTTCCATATAGACCACATCATTACCGAAGGCAGCCTTGGCTTCAGAACGGGTCATTTCAATGGCAGACAGCAGTTCTTCTTCGTGGTGTACTACACGCATACCGCGCCCACCACCGCCACCACTTGCCTTGACAATAATGGGGTAGCCGATTTTTCTAGCCATTGCCAAACGGGCTTTGTCAGTATCTGGTACAGAGCCATTTGAGCCAGGTACACACGGCACTTTGGCAGCTTGCATGGCAGCTTTGGCTGAGATTTTGTCTCCCATCAGGCGAATGGTTTCTGCGCGTGGGCCTATAAACACAAAGCCACTGGATTCGACGCGTTCAGCGAAGTCAGCATTTTCTGACAAAAAGCCGTAGCCAGGATGAATAGCATCAGCGCAGGTTACTTCCGCTGCACTGATAATGGCAGGTATATTCAGATAACTGTCAATCGAACGCGCTGGGCCAATACAAACGGATTCGTCTGCTAGACGAACATGCTTGAGATCACGGTCGGCGGTGGAATGTACCGCGACAGTTTTGATGCCTAGTTCACGGCAGGCTCGCAGAATGCGTAAGGCAATTTCGCCACGATTGGCTATCAGTACTTTTTTCAGCATAAGGCGCTCCCGGCTGTCAGTCGATAATCATTAAGGGTTGACCAAACTCGACGGGTTGCTCGTTTTCTACCAGAATCGCTTTGATAACACCGCTTTTATCAGCTTGAATCTGATTAAGCATTTTCATTGCTTCAATAATACACAAAGTATCACCTGCCTTGACCGACTGACCAACTTCTGCGAAAGGTTTGGCACCCGGTGAAGACGCGCGGTAGAAAGTGCCCACCATGGGCGATTCAATAGTATGCCCGGTGGGAGCTGTAGGTTGGCTTTCTTGGGTCGCTGTTGTTGCTTCTGTTTTTGGTGTTTCAGCTTGCGGCGTGGGAGCGTAAACAGGCGTGTTTTGCATGACTGGCATGCTGGGAACGACGGATGAGACGCGGCTAATGCGCACGGAATCGTCTCCTTCCTTGATTTCAATTTCTGCTATATCACTGTCCTGGAGCAGGTCAATCAGTTTTTTGATTTTGCGGACATCCATTCTGGCGTGTTCCTGGGTTGAATTGTAAACTTAGCGTTTGCGAATAGCCGCTTGCAAAGCAAGCTCGTAACCCAATGCACCCAATCCAACAATCAGGCCAGCGGCAATGTCGGAAAAGTAGGATTGCTGGCGAAAGGGTTCACGCTGGTGCACATTAGACAAATGAATTTCTATAAACGGAATGTTTACCCCCAGTAAAGCATCTCGCAGTGCAATACTGGTATGGGTAAAAGCCCCGGGGTTAAATAGAATAAACGCAATACCTTCGTCACTGGCCTGATGAATACGCTCAATCAATTGTCCTTCATGGTTGCTTTGAAAGCAGTGCAAGTGATGTTGCTGATCATTGGCCTGCTGCTGTAGTCGTTGTTCAATCGTCGCCAATGTATCATTACCATAGTGAGCGGGTTCCCGCTTACCTAATAAATTCAGATTGGGGCCGTTCAATAACAGGAATTGTGCCATGTGATCCCAGCGTCTTTATAGGTGCATAATACCAACAGAATCGCGCCAGTTTACACCGTTTTTAGTGCATTTGCAGCATTTGCTCAAGTCTGCCTGTAGCTGTTGGCGTTTAGCGCCCTCTGAATAATGAGCCTAAAATACCACGTACAATTTGTTGTCCTAAGCGTGATCCAACAGAGCGGGCAACACTTTTTACCAGTGTTTCACCTACGCTTTGGCGATTGCTTGCTCTGGGTGTACTGGTTGTTTTATAGCGGCGTGCTAGTTTTTCCTTTTGGGCGGTCTGTGCAGCTTGTTCTGCTTCTTGGACAGCTTGACGTGCTCGCTTTTCCAATATTTCGTGTGCAGACTCACGATCAATCGGTGTGTCATAGCGCCCTGCTAGTGGACTGTGACGCAAGAGAGACGCCCGTTCTGCCTCATCAATAGGGCCAATACGTGATTGTGGTGGGCGTATCAAGGTGCGCTGCACGATGCTTGGAATACCTTTGTCTTCCAACGTGGATACCAGTGCTTCGCCGACGCTCATGGTACTAATCGTGGCTTCTGTATCTAGGTTCGGGTTGGTGCGGAAAGTTTGTGCAGCGGCGCGTACGGCCTTTTGGTCACGTGGTGTAAAGGCGCGTAGTGCATGTTGCACGCGGTTGCCTAGTTGCCCTAATACTGAATCAGGAATATCCAAGGGATTTTGGGTGACAAAATAAATGCCTACTCCTTTGGAGCGGATGAGTTTGATAACTTGTTCTACCTTATCAATGAGTACTTTAGGGGCATCATCAAATAATAAGTGTGCCTCATCAAAGAAAAAGACCATGCGCGGCTTATCTAAGTCACCGACTTCAGGTAGGTTTTCAAACAGCTCAGATAATAACCAGAGTAAAAAAGTCGAGTACAAGCGTGGTGATAAAATCAGTTTGTCTGCGGCCAATATGTTAAGTTGCCCATAACCCTTAGCGCCAGTACGCATGAAGTCCCATAAGTCTAGTGCAGGCTCGCCAAAGAATTGCTCACCACCTTGTTGCTCTAATACTAATAAGCGCCGTTGAATCGCACCAATGGAAGCATTGCTTACATTGCCATAGGTTGTCGAAAAGCTTTTGGTATTTTCACCCATGTGTTGCAGGACAGAACGTAAGTCCTTCATATCCAGTAGTAACATGCCTTCATCATCGGTAAACTTAAAGGCGATATTAAGCACGCCTTCTTGGGTGTCGTTTAGTTCCAGCAGGCGTGATAGGAGTAATGGACCCATGTCTGCAAGGGTAGCGCGAATGGGATGTCCCTGTTCACCCCTTAAATCCCATAAAACAGTCGGATAGCCTTCAAACTGAAAGTCCTCAATTCCAATAGCGCTAATTCGTTCCTCAATTTTAGGGTGGGGGGTGCCCGCAGTGCTGATGCCAGTCAGGTCGCCTTTAATGTCCGCCATAAATACAGGCACGCCTAAACGGGAAAAGCTTTCAGCCAGAATCTGTAGGGTAATCGTTTTTCCTGTTCCGGTCGCACCAGCAATCAGGCCATGCCGATTAGCGTAACGCGGATTGAGGTAAAGATGGCTTTGCTGGCCTTTGCCAATTAATATGCCCGTTGCAGTCATGCCTACTCCTGTTTGCTGAGTTTATTATTTATAGCGGGAGTCTAAACAAATTGCAGTCAATGAGCTACAGCAGTTCTAGTTTGCGTAAGGTTTCTAGGGTGATGCCACCTGTGGGTAGTGCATGCTGCTGCTGGAATGCTAATAGGGCTCGGCGCGTGTTTTGATCCCATTGTCTACTGATGGGCAGCTTGATGTGCTGTTGACGCAGAGCTTGCTGTAGACGTGTAATGAGGGTAGGGGACAAGCTTTCTTCACACACCACCGCAGTTTCTACAATCTGACTAGGGTGGATGAGTTTATTAATAGAAACCCGTTCGTAACGGCTTGGGCGCTGGCTGGTGCGTATTTCCCAAGGCTTGTCGACGTGTTGTAAGCGTACAGTGATATACTGCGCTGCTAGTGGCTTGCCCGTTCCTCGCCCAGCTCGTACTAAGACTTTGCGAGGAATTTGGATGGTTTTGGCTGGCATGCGCACTTGTTCGATACGGGCAGGTATGTTTATGCCTTGTACCATTAATGTGCGGTATTTATCGGGAACATATTCAATACACTCTGCTAGTGAGCCAATACAGTTTGCTTTCCAGCGGCTGTGTGCTGCTTGTGTTTTAACATTCCTTTGTGTTTGGTAATAGGTCGCCGGTATAGCGCGAAGTTCGGTGCGTTCACGAACAACTTCTATCGTCTCCACACGATCTTCATAAATAGCTGCAACGGTTTCATAACGGTGGCGGGCAGGTATAATTTGAATTTTGCGTTCATCCCAGCCCAACTTTGCAGGAATATTAATGTATTCCGGTGAGCCATCAAAAACCATGACTTGCTGATAGGCCTGACGAAACAAAGCAGGTTTCATCACCATGGCTTGACAAGACAAGCTGAATTTTTCCGGGTGGTCGGGTGCTGCTTGTGCTGATGCGGGTGAAATAAAGCCTGTCAGTATAAGACAGCACAGTGCCAGCAATGCCAGCGATTTATGACTTGGTTTCGATGACCTCATGAGTCTTGTACAGTTGTCCTTTTATGAAAGGGGGAAGAGTTTAACGAAAAAAAGATAAATTGGCTCTATTCATCCAGATGGAATATCGATGCTTTTTGCGATAATTTTTCCAAAAGTTCCAATGTTTTGAGTGTTTGCCTTGTGACTGTGTTCGCAAAACCTGTGTTTGTTTGACTGTATTGAATTGTCTCAGTTCAGGGGGGACGCTATACAAGTTGTTTAACTTCTTATAAAAACTGGATGGGAAAGCACGGATGTTTTGTATGTGTACGGGATGTTCAAGAGCTGAGTGATTATTCAGTGGCATAATAGCTTGCTTGATGGTTGGAGAGTATTAGCATTTTGTATAAGGGGGATACGCTTTGCTTGTCTGTCGTAGACAAGCTTTCAATAAACAAGGATCAGTGGTGTATGGCTAGTCAATTGCCGTGAAGCACTATATCATCCGGTTCTAATCTATTAATGCCTGCGATGGAATCATCTTGTCTTATGAGTCAATTCTGGAATCCACTGGTCAAGCGTCTTGATCCCTATGTGCCAGGTGAACAGCCTAAGGATCAGCGTTATATCAAGTTAAATACCAATGAGAATCCTTATCCACCCTCGCCTGCGGCTGTGGAAGCGATGCAGCAGGTATTGGCGAGTAACTTGGGGAGTGACTTGCGTTTATACCCGGATCCTGAAGGAACTGAGCTAAAGCAGGCAGTTGCTGATTTATATGGTTTGGCGACTCAGCAAGTTTTTTTGGGTAATGGCTCAGATGAAGTGTTGGCGCATGTGTTTCACGGTTTGTTTCAGCCGGATAAGCCGGTGCTGTTTCCCGCGATTTCTTACAGCTTTTACCCCGTTTACGCGGGTTTATATGACTTGCAAGCTAAGTTAGTACCTTTACGGGATGATTTTTCATTAAAGCTAGCTGATTATTATCAGGAGAATGGCGGAATTATTTTTCCAAATCCTAATGCGCCAACGGGTGGTTATGTACCTTTGGCTGAGATTGAAGCTTTGTTACAGCACAATACAGACTCTGTGGTGGTGGTGGATGAGGCTTATATTGCTTTTGGTGGTGAGACAGCGATTCCATTGATTGAGCAATATCCTAATTTGCTGGTTGTACACACTTTATCAAAGTCCTATTCTTTGGCGGGTTTACGGGTGGGTTTCGCGGTAGGGCAGGTTGCATTAGTTGAAGGCTTGGAGCGGATTAAGAATTCTTTTAATTCTTACCCTCTAGATCGTTTGGCGATTCAGGGGGCAGCGGCTGCTTTGCGCGATCAGCCTTATTTTGAAAAAACGCGGCAGCAAATCATGGCGACCCGTGAACGAAGTGTGAGTAGTTTGGTGCAAATGGGTTTTCGTGTTCTTCCGTCGCTGGCTAATTTTATCTTTGTGCGCCCGCCACAGGGCAATGCACAGGCGCTTTATTGGGCTTTAAGGCAGCGTGGTGTATTGGTGCGCTTTTTTAATCAGCCGCCTATTCATGAGTATTTGCGTATTACAGTGGGCACTGATGAAGAAATGACACAGTTGCTAACACACTTACAAGCTATGCTGGAGTGACTAGGGTGATAACACGTCAAACACTGGTAACTTATTTGGCTGAATTATTAAGTATTGAGCGTTTTCGTGATTATGCGCCGAATGGTTTGCAGGTCGAGGGGCGTGAGCAGATCCAGCGTATTGTAACAGGCGTTAGTGCTAGTCAGGCCTTATTGGATCGGGCGATTGAGCTTCAGGCCGATGCTGTATTGGTGCATCATGGCTATTTTTGGAAAAATGAAGCGGCGGTCGTTTGCGGTATGAAAAAGCGCCGCTTGGCGACTTTGCTAAAACATGATGTCAATTTGTTTGCTTATCATTTGCCATTGGATGCTCATCCCGAGTTGGGTAATAATGCACAGTTAGCCCCAATATTGGGCATTCGTTCTGCGGCCTTAATGGACGAGCGAGAGACGCAAGGGGTAGGCAATATCGGTGTATTAGAGCAGCCTTTGTCACTGGCAGCGTTTGGCTTGAAAGTGGAGCAAGTTTTGGGGCGCAAGCCACTATTGGTTCAAGGTGGCGATCATAAGATTGAGCGTATTGCTTGGTGTACGGGTGGGGCTCAGGGTTATATTGATGTGGCTTTGCGTGCAGGCGTTGATGCTTATCTAAGTGGTGAGGTGTCCGAAAATACCGTACACAGTGCTAGGGAAAATGGGATTCACTATATTGCAGCCGGGCACCATGCAACCGAACGTTATGGTATTAAAGCATTAGGCGAGCACTTGGCAGCACAATTCGACTTGGAAGCTTATTTTATGGATATAGACAATCCTGCTTAAAGTCAGGTTGTTTCCTTGTTTTTGTGCTATCATCGCCGCCGTCTTTTTGTGTCCCTGTCTAAAGCTTGGAGTAAAGTCAAGGCAGATTGTTCCGTAAGCCGTCTTGATTAGTCGGACGCGGGTGTTTTGCGGACATGAATAGGGGCTTGCAGAGTCGGTTTTTTTAAATGCTGATTTTGTAGCAAACAGCTAAAAAAATGCTGAGTGAAGCATTCAAGCTTCCTGTGTGATATATGTGATACAGGAAGAGTGTGGTTTTTGATCATTTGGGAGTGAGCTAACGATGGCAAATTCTGGAGTAGACAAGAATCGCCGCCGCCTGCTGATTGCCGCTACTTCGGTAGTGGGAGGTGCTGGTGTGGCTGCGATGGCGACTCCTTTTCTGATGTCTATGTCGCCCAGTGCACGCGCTTTGGCAGCAGGTGCACCGGTAGAGGTGGATGTGAGTAAAGTGGAACCGGGACAATTGATCCGGGTTGTTTGGCAAGGCAAGCCGGTTTGGGTGGTAAAACGCACGGAAGCGATGTTAGCGACCTTGCCTAAACTGGATGATCGTTTGCGTGATCCAGCTTCATTGGTGGAGACACAACAACCTACTTACGCGCAGAATCCGTATCGTTCACGCAAGCCGGAAGATTTGATTCTGATTGGTATTTGTACGCATTTGGGTTGTTCTCCAACCTATCGCCCTGAAGTAGCACCAGCAGATTTAGGGGCTAACTGGTTAGGCGGATGGTATTGCGCTTGTCACGGTTCACGCTTTGACTTGGCGGGGCGTGTGTTTAAAAACGTGCCAGCGGCTACTAATCTGGTGGTGCCTCCTTACTACTATCTGGATGATAATACGATATTGATCGGTGAAAATGGAGGGGCTGCATAATGGCTGAACGTCCTGCACATAATTATACGGGTTTATTGGGCTGGATTGAGGATCGTTTCCCCTTAATGGAAACGTGGAATAATCATCTAGCTCAATATTACGCACCTAAAAATTTCAATTTCTGGTATTACTTTGGTTCTTTAGCTCTTCTGGTATTGGCTATCCAGATTTTCTCGGGGCTATTTTTGGCTTTCCATTACAAGCCTGATGCAGCTTTGGCTTTTAATTCAGTCGAAGGCTCAATTATGCGGGATGTCAGTGGTGGGTGGTTTATTCGCTACATGCATTCTACGGGCGCCTCTTTCTTCTTTATTGTGGTTTATCTGCATATGTTCCGTGCGCTGATTTACGGTTCTTATAAAGGTAAACGTGAATTGCTTTGGTTGATTGGTATGCTGATCTATCTAGCACTGATGGCGACTGCATTCATGGGCTACTTATTGCCTTGGGGACAAATGTCCTATTGGGGTGCTCAGGTCATTATCAATCTGTTTAATACGATTCCCTATATTGGGAATGAACTGTCTATCTGGATTCGGGGTGACTTTGTACTAGGGGACGCTACTTTAAACCGTTTCTTTGCTTTGCACTTCTTTATTCCAGTTATTGTATTGCCAGCTTTAGTGTTTGTTCATATCGTTGCGCTGCACGCAGTGGGCTCTAATAATCCTGATGGTATTGAAATTAAAGAAGGCCCTAAAGGCAATCACTGGAGCGAGACAGCGCCTGCGGACGGTATCCCTTTCCACCCTTATTATACCGTTAAAGATATTATGGGTGTGGCGGTATTCTTAATGTTGTTTTTCGCAGTGGTTTTCTTTGCGCCGGAAATGGGCGGCTATTTCTTGGAAAAGCCTAACTTTGAGCCTTCAAACCCGCTGAAAACGCCTGAGCATATTGCGCCTGTGTGGTACTTCACGCCTTTTTATACCGTATTAAGGGCTATTCCTGATCCTTGGTATGGTACTTTAGGCATGTTTGGTGCGATTGCTGTGCTGTTTGTCTTGCCTTGGATTGATCGTAATCCGATTAAATCATGGCGCTACCGTACTTACGCTCATAAAATCAACCTGATTTTGTTTGCGGTGATCTTTATGGTGCTAGGTTGGATGGGCGTTGAAGCAGTGACTGCGGCTTATAAAGAACTAGGTGCTCGTATGACACAATTATATTTCATCTTCTTTATTGTTTTGGGTATTCATAGTTACCCGACCAATGCTGAAGGTGAGCGCTCATTGCCCACTTTTACAATGCTTTGGTTATCTGTATTGGTCGGTATTCTGGTGATGATTGGTGGCGGTATTCTGTTCGGACTGCTGTTGGCAATCTTACTCGCTGGTTTAATGATTGGTAGCCGTTTTGTAGCTGGCAAGTTTTTCAGCAAAGAACCCAGCAAGGCGCGTTATGTTATGTGGTTCTTGATTTTGTTGGGCTTTGTGGTGCTGTATGACATTATGTTCCGTTACACTGCTGGTGATATGGAAGCAACGGCTCACATGCTGTTGCAGCTCATTTGGCCTTTGCTGTATTTAAGCCTGACTTTATTGTTGCCTGCTTTTGTTCCTGCATTTAATCAGGAAAAAGCAGTGCCTGATCGCTTAACGGCGCATTAATTAGGGGGAATGATCATGAAAAAACTATTATGGGTCTGCTTACTGGCATTACTCCCGGTTTCCTCTCTAATGGCTTCGGGCGCAGCGCTTGACTTAGAAAAGGCGGATGTTGATGTGCATAACAAGCAAAGTTTGCAGCGTGGCGTAAAGTATTTTGTGAACTACTGCATGGGTTGTCACTCGCTGAAGTTATTACGCTATAACCGTCTAGGTAAAGATCTGGGCTTGACAGATCAACAGGTCATTGACAATCTGATTTTTACCGTTAATGCGGAAGGTGCGCCTGCTAAGCCGGGTGATTTGATGACTAATGCTATTCCAGTGAAGCAAGCGGCTGAATGGTTTGGTGCAGCACCTCCTGATTTGTCTGTTACAGGACGTTTACGGGGTGGAGACTGGATTTACAGTTTCCTTAAAGCTTTTTATGCAGACCCCTCTCGCCCTACAGGTGTGAATAACACGGTGTTTGCTAATGTGGGTATGCCTCATGTATTGTGGGAGCTACAAGGCATGCAGCAAATGGTGGAATATAAAGATGAAGACGGGCATGTCACTCACCAACTAGTCTTGCCAGAACAAGGCAGCGTAAGCCCTGTGGAGTATGATCAGATTGTGCGTGATCTGACAACTTTCTTGGTTTATGTCAGTGAACCAGCACAATTACACCGCAAAGCGATTGGTGTTTGGGTGCTTTTGTTCTTGGGTATTTTCTTCATTGTGGCTTATTTCCTGAAGAAGGAATACTGGAAGGATGTTCATTGAGTGCTGTCTGGTATAACATAAATCAATGATAATCGGGCTGCTTCAGTTGTATGACTGAGGCAGCTTTTACTTTTTGACACAGGAGTTTCTCCCCATTATGGCTTCGATTTCCAGTCGCCGTTCTGTAATGACGCTGTTTTCTTCGCCGGATTGTGCAGATAGTCATCGTGTACGTATTGTATTAGCCGAAAAGGATATTACGGTTGATGTATTGAATATTAATCCTGATGATAAACCCGATGATCTGGCCGAGCTGAATCCTTATAATACGACTCCGACACTGATTGACCGTGACTTGGTGTTGTATGATGCACGTATTATTATGGAGTATCTGGATGAGCGCTTTCCGCATCCACCTTTGATGCCGGTTGATCCTGTTACTCGAGCCCATTCACGCTTGGCTCTGTTCCGTATTGAAAAAGACTGGTTTTCCCTAGTGGATGATATTGAGAATGGCGATGAAAAAACAGCATCCCAAGCTCGTAAGATTTTAAGAGAAAGTGTATTGTCGGCTGCGGATGTCTTTGCTATCAAACCTTATTTCTTGAGTGATGAATATACTTTAGTGGATTGCACGATAGCGCCTGTTTTGTGGCGTTTACCTAAATATGGAATTGATGTGCCTGCGAAACAAGGTAAACCTATCCTTAAATACATGGAGCGTATTTTTTCTCGTGATGGCTTCCAGCAATCACTCAGTAAAGTAGAGAAGGCAATTAGACCATGACTCCGAAACGTCCTTACTTGCTGCGCGCTTTTTATGACTGGATTGTGGACAATAATATGACTCCCCATATTCTGGTGAATGCGGATGCGGCTGATGTATCCGTGCCGCGTCAGCATGTCAAGGATGGGCGCATTGTATTAAATATTGGCCCAGGTGCTGTGCATGATTTTATCATGGACAATGATGCTGTGAGTTTTAGTGCTCGTTTTGCCGGGGTCGCTTTTTATATTTACTGTCCGGTTTATGCGATTATGGCCATTTATTCGCGTGAAACGCAGGACGGTGCTTCCTTCCCAACGGATGAGTATGCTCACTTGCAGCCTGCTTCCTCCAATCAGGAAGCGTCCTCAGAAAATACTGGAGGGATTGCTTTAGCCACTGTAAAAACTGAAGCAACGGCTGATAATGCGGATACTGAAAATCAAGCTGATGATAATGATAAGCCACCACCCCGTTCTCGTCCTTCCTTGCGTGTTATAAAGTAGGCGCTATTACCATGTTATCGTTGATTGCTGCCATGAGCTTGGGACGGGTGATTGGTGCGAATGGTGTCATGCCGTGGCATATGCCTGCCGATTTGAAGTGGTTTAAACAGCACACACTCGGTAAACCTGTGGTGATGGGGCGTAAGACGTGGGAATCCATCGGTAAGGCATTGCCCGGCAGGCGCAATATTGTTGTATCGCGTGCTAAGCTTTTATCGCCCGATATTGAGCAAGTGTCTACACCCACAGAAGCCTTACGCCTCGTTCAACATGAGCACGAAATCATGATTATCGGGGGAGGGCAATTATATGAATCTTTTTTACCCCAGGCAGATCGTCTTTATCTGACGCTAATACAAACTGATTTGGCCGGTGATACTTTTTTCCCTGACTATAGTATTTATGCTTGGCAGGAGTTGGAGCGTCATGAGTGGCCTGCGGATGAGCGTCATCCTTATCCGGCGACTTTTCTCATTCTGCAACGGCAGTGGAGTGATGAAGCATGAGCTCTGTCTTGATCGTGAATGCCAATGTGGTGAATGAAGGAGATATAAAGCCTGTAGATGTATTGCTTTGCAATGGTCGCATTGAGCGTATTGATAACTCACTATCGGTGGTTGCTGATCAAGTGATTGATGCTGAAGGGTGTTTTCTTATACCTGGGATGATTGATGATCAAGTGCATTTTCGTGAGCCTGGTTTGGAAGATAAGGGGAATTTTGTCAGCGAAAGCCGTGCTGCTGTTGCTGGAGGGGTTACCAGCTTTCTGGATATGCCGAATACAGTGCCTATTACTTTGCATGAGACTGATATTCAAGACAAAATGCAGCGTGCACAAGGGCGTTCACTGGCTAATTTTGGTTTTTACCTAGGCGCATCCCACGAAAATCTGGAAGTTGTCAAGACACTGGATCCCAACTTGGCCTGTGGTATCTCCGTTTTTATGGGGTCTGCCTGTATGCCCAAGCTGATTGATGACCTAGATACACTGGAGCAAATATTTACTTATGCACCAATATTAGTAGCAGCTCATTGTGAAGATACGCCGACCATTTTGGAGAATGAGGAAAGTTACCGCAGTATTTACGGCGATACTATTCCGGTAGAGTTTCATTCCCAAATTCGTAGTGAAGAAGCCTGCTACCTTGCGTCTTCACAAGCGATTGCTTTGGCACAGCAATACGATGCACGTTTGCATATTTTGCATATTTCTACAGCCCGTGAGTTGGATTTATTGCAAAGTACTACGCTGGCAGATAAACGTATTACAGCTGAGGTTTGTCCTCATTATTTGTATTTTTCAGACGAGGACTATGTCAGCAAAGCTTCTTTAATAAAAACTGCGCCTGCGATTAAAACTTCAGAAGATAGAGCTGCTTTAATACAGGGCTTATTGGAGGGGCGTCTGGATTTAATTGGCAGTGGTCATGCACCACATCTTTGGGCAGAGAAGCAGGGCGATGATTACTTTGCCATACCGCCAGGCGCGCCTTGGGTACAGCATGCTTTGTTATCAGTATTGGAACATTATCACGATGGTATTTTGAGTCTGGAACATATTGTGGAAAAAACCAGCCATGCCGTTGCTCAATTGTTTGATATTCATGAGCGAGGCTTTATTCGTGAAGGTTATTGGGCTGATTTGGTTTTACTTGATCTAGCTGAAACAACTGCGACGCACGCAAGTACCCTGTATAAAGTGGGTTGGACCGCTTATGCAGGCAATACCTTTCGTTCAAGGATTGCGGCCACTTGGGTTAATGGTCAGTTGGTTTGGCAAGATGGCCAGCTAGTACAAATGAGTGAGCAAGCCCCAGGTCAAGCTTTGAGCTATCAACGCTGAGGGCTGAGAGTCTCGTTTAGCTTGAGTTCACGTACTATACGGAAGCCTAAATTGACATCTATTTCATCAAGATAACGTTTTTTACGGGCGGCACTGCGCGCCATGACCGCAGGATCAAACCATGAACCACCTTTGGTTACATACCAATAAGGGTCTGCGCTAGTACTACCACTCCCATCACGATTAGCACCTAAATGTGAGCTTGTCCAGTGGTTGCTAGTAAACTCCCATACATTACCGTGTACATCGTATAAGCCCCAAGCATTGGCCGCATACATGCCTACTTCGCCTGCTTGGCTAGAAGGTACGCAGCGTGGTAAGTACCAGCGTTTTTTTTCCATCGCCTCTTGATAAGGGAAAGCTGGATTAAATAAAACCTCTTTGCAGCTAATACTTTCACCAAAATGAAAGGGTGTACGTGAGCCTGCGCGTGCAGCGTACTCCCATTCGGCTTCGGTGGGTAAACGATAGCTTTGTCCAGTTTGTTCGCTGAGCCACTTAAGATAAAGTTTCACATCCTGCATGCGGATATTAATGACTGGGTATCGACCGGTATTCCACAGTAGCTCAGGGCGACGATGCCATTCAGTTGCCTCACAAAACAGCTCAAACTCTTCAGCCATGATGGGGTAAATGCCAATAGCAAAAGGTGTGTAAACGCTAACCAAATGCTGCGGATGTTCCTCACGGCGATGACCGAACTCCCGTGTATCAGATCCCATTTCAAAGCGGCCTGCTGGAATAACAGCCAAGCGCGGAGCTTCCCGCCCGTCACGTAAAGTATCATTAAAGAAAGTTTTTACACCCAATTGTTGGGCATAGTTTGCTTGCAAACTTATTCTTTGTTCCGAGCTCAGCTCGTCAACATACAATAGTTCGGTGTCAGGCGTGTATTGAATAGCTTCCATACCTATGCGGCTCGGTTTTGATATGGTGTTGAATCTATCATTGTTCCTTGATGCCCTCAAGCTTGAGAGCTCCCGACATTAATTTTGTTGGGCAAATGCAGTAAGGTAATTATTTGTACTTATCAATAGCTATTTATTTCTGCTATGATAGCGATACATAAAACTTATAAAAATAATTATGAAAACTTGCTCACTACACAAACAAGCTGGTTTAAATTTACTTGAAGTTCTGATTGCCGCACTAGTTCTCTCGGTAGGGATGCTGGGTTTGGCGGGTCTACAATTGGCTAGCCTGAAAACGGCGCAAAACACCACCTCTAAGCAACAAGCTACTTTATTGATTAACGAATTACTGGAGCGTATGCGTAGTAATCGTGTTGGTGCTTTGGCTGGAGATTATGAAATCAATAATGCCAGTTGTGCCGGTGGCAGCTTGGTTGCCGTAAATTGCCGTGCACAAGCTTGTACAGCTAAGGAATTAGCGACTTATGATTTAAAAGAAACATTATGTGGTGCATGGGATGTGCAAACTGAAGGGGGGGGAATATCCGGGCAACTATTACAGGCAGATTTGTCAGTCAGTTGTGCTACCACGGCGGCGGCTTGCGGTGACTTTATCAATGTGACCGTCAAATGGGTGGAGCGTATTGAGCAAAAAGAGATTGTCGAAAGCAAAGGGGCTAATGAAGAACAACTTAGCCTGAGTTTGTCGGTTTCATTATAGGAGTTTAGGTGGAATGACGATTCTATGTTTTAGACAGCGTGGTTTATCAATGATTGAATTGATGCTGGCAATGGTATTGGGCATATTCCTGATTGGCGGTATCAGCACGGTTTACATTAGTAGTAAGAAGACTTACAAAGCGACTAATCAGCTTTCCCAACAAGATGAAAATGCACGTATTGCGATAAAAGCGTTACGTGAACATATTGAGCATGCTGGATATATGACGACGGGAATTCGTAATTTCGCTCATATGGTGACGAGTACGCCGAGCAGTGTTAATTGTTCCGGCGGGGATAGCAATATTGTAAATGCTAGCTCTATTCGCTTGAGTAAAAATAATTTGAATAGCTTTGGTGATAGTGTTGCGGTGGCTTTCCGAGCAGATAGTCGTTTATTAAGAGATTGTTCTGGTGGCGGTTTACCCGCTGCATGTTTGTCCAGTTCTGCGGCTAGCATGGTTTATAATTCCTTTTTCGTCGCACAGCCTAATGCCAGTCGGCCTCCCGCTCTTTATTGTGGTGGCTCGCGTAATTATGTCATACAACCTTTGGCCGAAGGTGTAGAAAATATTCAGTTTCTTTATGGTGAAGATAATGACGGTGCTGATAATGGTTGGGTAGTTAGTCAATATGTTACAGCCAATGCAGTCACAGACTGGAGTAATATTATTGCTATTAAAGCCGCTTTATTAGTGCGTTCAGTTGATACAGTTTTTGATTATGCTGAGAGCAAGAATTATAACTTGTTCGGTGAAAGTATTACTACTAATGATAAGTATCAGCGGGCAGTGTATACCACTACCATTTATTTGCGTAATATTGTCCGCTAAACGTGGAAGTCTGAAAAATGTTTAAAAATAATAAAATAATTTATTTTTCCCGTACATTACGAGCTCGCCAAAAAGGTTCTGTCTTAATGTGGGGAATGGTGATTATGCTAACGCTAACTGTCATTGGTATCGCTGCTGCACGAATGGGTATCATGGACACTCATATTGTTGGTAATGAAATGTTTGCGATGATGACCTACCAGTCAGCAGAATCTCAATTAAATCGGCTTCGTCCTCCTGCCACGACAGTAGCACCTGAAGTCACCTTGTCTTTTTTACCTGAAGCAGTCACTAATGCCGGTGGTGTTACGATTAATTCTGCAAGTAGTATTATGCTGAACGCAGATAATAGTACAGCATTATTATTAGCACCGGCGAGTGAGGGACTAAATCCTTCTTTGAATGTTATTGATACGGATGAAGATTTGCCTATGTGTCCACCTCAACAGAACTTGGCTACTAGCTTAGAAATGGGTGGAGGAGCGGGTGGTTTTAAATGTAGATTATTTAGAGTGACTTCAACGGTTACTTTATCAGGTACGGGCGCGCGCAGTCAGCATGAAATGGGAATTATACAGTATATTCCAGTTGCTAATTGACGTATTAATTTGAATCCTGTCGATCCATGGTAATTACAATGAAAATAGAAAAACAAGCAGGCTTTACTTTAATTGAAATAATGATAGTGGTAGCTATTATTGCTATTATCTCTGCTATTGCTTATCCCAGTTATATGGAGTCAGTGCGTAAGGCGGGACGCTCTGATGCCAAAGTGGCTTTGCAACAAATAGCACAAGCACAAGAGTCTTATTTTATACGAAATCGCAGTTATGCTACGACATTAGCTGCGCTAGGTTATACTGGCGCAACGGTCTCTAGTCCTGAAGGTAAGTATGTAATAACACTCAATGCTACTGCAACGACCTTTACATTAAAAGCTATTCCTGCAAGCGATGACCCTCAGGCTAAAGATACTAAATGCGCTGAGTTTACCTTGGATCATATCGGGCGCAAAGCAGCTAAAGATAATAATTCGCAGGCATCCAGTTTATGCTGGTAAATAGGCCTATCTAAAAATAAATAAGGTGAGCCCCATGAAGTCGATAGGAAGATTCTTTCAAAAACACCGTTGTATCCTATTAAGGTTTTTATTATTAATAGGTTTGCCCTTTAGTTTGCAAACCGTTGTAGCCGATGAAACTGAGATTTTCTTTCAGAATGATGCCAGCCATGTGAACAGTAATGTACTCTTTTTGCTGGATGCCTCAGGCAGTATGCGTTTTCCGCTTACTGCCACATCCGATGAAACGCGGATGGAAGTGCTTAAGCGAGCATTTCGAACTGTCATGACGACAGCTCCTGACGCTTTAAATGTGGGTCTGATGCATTATGCTAATAATGTACCTAACGCTAATTATGGCTGGTCGAGTATCAAGGGGGTTTCTTTTCCTATTTCGCCGATTAATGCTCCAGCCGACTCAATTATAGGCGCACATATGAGTACAGATAATTTGCCTGATCCAGCAGCAGGCGTAAAGGTCAGAGAATATTTGCCTGATATTGTGGATACTTGGAAGCCAGCAGGCTATACGCCTATTGTGGATTCTTTATATGAGGCTGCACGCTATTTTCGTGGTGACAGTGTTTTTTGGGGGCGAGCTGCTTCTCCCTCTTTATCGTGGGCGGCTCATCCCTCTACTTATAATGGAGGGTTGAATTGTGCGTCTCCCGCGATGGTGGACTGTAATCGCACTTTGAATATGTGTAATAGCACGGTTGATCTGTCGACGTGTCAAGTCGGCACTGTAAGGTATTGCTGTGGTACGTATGAAGAGCCGAGTGCTTCTTATCCCAATGGACGTTGTGATACCAATTGGCAGGCTACGGAGTGTTATCCAGGTCAGAGTCCTGCTGAGTCTATTGAAATTTGTAAGCACGAGATCTGTAATAGTTTTTCAGGTGCGATTAATTATAAGTCACCCATAAAGTTTACTTGTCAAAAGAATTACTTGGTACTTATGTCAGATGGTAAACCTGAATATCCTTACCGAGGTGCCGCAGACGGAACAGGACGCTTTGCTGAATCGGTAGAACCTGATGAGACCTACGATACCAATCTGCTATCGAATATAGTGCCTAGTCTAAGTAGTACTGATTTTCCTGAAACGATGAAGCAGATGATAGGCGTCAGCAGTTGTGTGAATAATCTAGGTGATTATGCCAGCGGGGTTTGCGGTAGGGAATTGACTCGATTTTTAAAACATACTGATCAAATCAGTGATTCTATTTTGGCTGAAAATCAAACGGTAGAAACTTATACGGTTGCATTTGGAATGAGCCGTGCGTCTAAAGGGACGGCTTATTTGCAATCATTAGCAACCGCACAAGACGGTGCGTTTACTGCGGATAACTATGAAGAGTTAATCGACGCGTTTTCACAAATCTTTTCTAATGTTGACGTACAATCTCTGTCGTTTTCTTCGCCTAGTCTATCTGTCGACAGCAGTCAAATTTTGCAGAATGATAAATATGTTTATGTGCCTGTCTTTAACTATTCTTATACTTCTGCTTGGTCTGGTAATTTACGTAAATTCAAAATTGAAAATGGCATTGTTAAAGATGACAATGGCGGGGTACTTAACCCGGAAACTGGCGGTTTTAATGTTACAGCAAAAGATTTATGGTCTACAGACGAGCATGGTTCTGATGTAACTATGGGGGGTGCGGCTCATAAATTACCAGCGCCTGATATGCGCAAACTATATACCGATGACTTACCTATATTACGAGCTAATGATCAGCCTCTTAATCCTTCTTTGGTTAATTTAGATAATACTCATATTGACCATACGATGATTGTTCCTTCCGGGGAGGCTTATAGTGATCCAGATGAATTTCGTGACAAATTAGTGAATTTTGTGCGCGGTTATAAAAAGGGTGACCCTAATAAAGGTGTCCGTAATCATATGGGCGATATGATTAACTCTAAACCTGTGGTGGTGAATTATTCGGATAATAAGAGTTTAGTATTTATTGGGACTAATGAAGGTTTCCTGCATGCTATTGATACGGATAATGGTGTTGAGCAATGGGCCTATGTGCCAAGCTCTTTATTACTGAATCAAGCTGCGTTTTTTAAAAATGCTTTATCCAAAAAGCATATTTGGGGTATTGATGGAGCACTGACTGTTTGGCGTAAAGATAATAATAATAATGGCATCATTGAAGCTTCTGAAGGTGATGAGGCTATGCTATTTTTTGGTTTACGTGAAGGCGGTAAGGCTTATTATGCCTTGGATATTACCAATCCATCTGCGCCCTCAATTGCTTGGATTATCGATTCAAATAATACCGATTTTAATTTGGGTAGAGCTTGGTCAAAACCAACCTTATCCCAAATTGCCAAGTCAGTTACTTATGCAGGCAGTATAACTATTGAGCCGCAAGCCGTCTTGGTTTTTGGTGGCGGCTACGATCCGAATAAAGATATCGAGGATTTGGCTTTACGCCAGCCTACAGACAGTTTGGGTACGGATGTTTATATTGTGGATGCTAAAACAGGCACTAAGCTGTGGTCTGCTAGCCAAGGTAATAGTGGGCGTATCAAGCATGGTGTGGCTGGGGATATTCGTATTTTAGATATGGATGGCAATGGTGCACTGGATCGTTTGTACTTTGCAGACACAGGTGGTTATGTTTGGCGTGTAGATATACAAGGCAATGACTTTACGACGGCTACTAAAAAGTTATCTTTAATGGCTAGCCTTGGTGGTGGCTCTGGTAGTATTGATCATCGCAAGTTCTTCTATGAGCCTGATGTATCAATGTATATTGATAAGCGGGGTCATCCAGTGATGAGCATCGCTTTAGGTAGTGGCTATCGCACTCATCCACTCAATAATAAGGAGGCAAGCAATCGTTTTTATGTATTGCGTGATCCTTATCCTTATGAGGTTCCGCCTGCTGATCCAAATATTACAGAAGCTGATTTGGCGGATGTTACTCATAATGCAACAGCCTTGAGTGAAGCGGATAAAAAAGGTTGGTACATTAATATGGCCTTGAATGGCGAGAAAGTTCTGTCCTCAGCGCTAACGTTTATGAATAAAGTGCTGTTTACTTCTTTCTCTTTGACTGATGCGCATGGCAATGCTTCTACTGTTTCTGCCTGTGAGTCAGCCACCACAACCTCTCGTGCTTATGTGTTAGACCTTAAAACAGGCCAGGCAGTCATTGATATGGATGATCAAGTGAGTGGTATTAATCGTTCCAAAGTGGTATCGCATAATGAATTACTAGATGCTCCCCAGGTTATGTTTGGTCAAATGACTTCCCGTGCAGGAGGTGATTGTACCGTAGGGGATTGTAAGCAGGATATGTTTGTATTGATTGGTAAGTCTCCACTACCCTTATTGAGCCGTGATAATACGGTTAGGGCAGAAGAGGGAGGAACTTATGAGCAACGTATTGATTTAAATCGCTTGTTACCTCGTATGTACTGGCTGGATCGTAGTGTAGCTGAGGACTAGTACCACAGTGACTACGCTTAGCACGGAGCACGGGTTATGGCAGTAATTAAGGACACTACTAATCATATATTTTGATTACCATCGTAAAGCAGCTCATTATGGGTGGGCTGCTTTCGAAGGTCTTTTTCCAAGACTAACGCGATCACGATTTTCCAAGTCTTGCACACATTGAATATCGGTATAGCCTGCTTGTCTGAATAAAGCAGTGACTGATTGCCCCTGATCGAAACCGTGTTCCAATAAAAGATAGGCATTGGGTTTTAGAAAGTCGCGTGCTTTATCAATTAGCCAACGAATATCATCCAGTCCATCAGCGCCAGATACTAATGCTCGGCGAGGCTCATGGCGTACATCACCTTGCTCTAAATGCGGGTCTGTATTCGCAATATAAGGTGGATTAGCGATAATCAGATCAAAGCGAGCGTCAGATTCTAGGGCAGCAAACCAGTTTGATTGTAGTAATTTTAGATTATTGATTTGGTATTGTTGCGCATTATTAGCTGCAATCGTTAAAGCATCTGTAGATACATCAATACCTATAACTTGAGCATGAGGGCGTTCATAGGCAATACTGATGGCAATCGCACCGCTGCCTGTACCTAGATCAATTACATGACAGGCAGTGTGTAGCGGTATTTTTTCTAAGGCTAATTCAACTAATAATTCTGTCTCCGGGCGAGGAATGAGCGTGGCAGAGGAAACTTTGAAATTTAATCCCCAGAATTCACGATACCCCAACAAATAAGCGACGGGAGTGCCTTGTTGTCTTTGTTCCAGTAGCTGATTAAAACTAACATACTGCTGTTCGTTTAAGGATTTTTCTGGCCAAGTGTATAAATAACTACGATTTTTTTGGAGGCAATGTGCTAATAGCAATTCAGCATCCAGTGCTGCGCTGTTTGATACAGTGCTTAGGCGTTTTCTGGCCTCCTGCAAAGCTTCCTGAATAGTCATGGCATTCGCAAATTAGCAAAAGCATGTATAAGAAGGAACTTTATTCACCAGCCAAGGCACTTAACTGATCTGCTTGATACTCCTGTATCAGTGGCTCAATGATCTGATCGATATAGCCTGCCATCATATCGTCCAGTTTATATAGAGTTAGATTAATACGATGGTCAGTGACACGCCCCTGAGGAAAGTTGTAAGTGCGAATTCGTTCTGAGCGATCACCGCTACCCACTAGGTTACGACGAGTTTCCGCTTGTTCAGAAGCTTGTTTTTGGCGTTCAGTTTCCAGTAGTTTGGCTTGCAGTAAAGACATGGCACGTGCGCGATTTTTATGCTGCGAGCGCTCATCCTGACATTCCACGACCAAGCCGCTAGGCAGGTGGGTAATACGAATCGCTGAGTCGGTTTTATTGACGTGTTGTCCACCCGCACCAGAGGCACGATAAGTATCAATACGTAGATCTGTCGGGTTAATGGGTTGGGCTTCGACCTCGCTCACTTCTGGCATAATGGCGACGGTTGCGGCAGAGGTATGAATGCGCCCTTGCGATTCTGTTTCTGGCACGCGCTGTACGCGATGTGCGCCCGATTCAAATTTCAGGCGGGAATACACATTCTTACCAATAATCCGCGCAATAATTTCTTTATAGCCGCCATGCTCACCTTCGCTAATACTGATCACTTCTATCTGCCAGCGTTGTTGTTCAGCATAGCGGGAATACATACGAAATAAATCACCTGCAAAAATAGCAGCTTCATCGCCTCCTGTGCCTGCTCGGATTTCCAGAAAGATATTGCTGCCATCGTGAGGGTCTTGGGGTAATAGCCATTTTTGTAGATTTAATGCTTGCTCTTCCAGACGTTCTTGAGTTTGTTCAAGCTCTTCTGCGGCCATTTCCTTCATTTCCGGGTCGGCTAGCATGTCTTTGGCGGTTTCCCGATCTTGTAAGGTTTGTTGATAATCACGAAAGCCTAGTGCAATCGGTTCTAGCTGGCTGTATTCAATCGACAGTTTGCGAAATTTTTCTTGATCAGCAATGACATCGCTTTCACTTAGCAGGGCAGCGATTTCAGCGTAACGTTCGCTCAGGTTTTCCAGTTTTTGTAATATTGAGGCTTTCACAGTTGATCAATCATCGTTGAGGTTAAATAAAATACGCGCTTTTTCTAGCAGCTCGTGATCACCTGATTGCGCAGCTTGGTGCATGATTCGGGTCGGTGAATGCCCCAATTTGTTGGTGAGTGTATGTGCTAAAAAGTTGAGTGCTTCTTCGGGCGATTTGGTATTTAGCATTTTCAGGGCGCGATTTAATACCTCATCGCGCAGGGCTTCATTATGTCGACGATAGTTGCGAATGGCATCCATTTGGCTTTGGGCACGTAACCAAGCCATAAAACGGTGTACTTCTTCGTCCACCATCACTTCTGCTTGTTCAGCGGCTTGGCGACGTGATTGCAAATTGTCATCAATCACTGATTGTAAGTCGTCAACAGTGTATAAATAAACATCGTCTAAAGCACCTACTTCTGGTTCTATATCACGCGGTACGGCAATATCCACCATAAACATAGGACGATGTTTGCGTCGTTTTAAGCTGCGTTCCACCATGCCTTTGCCAATAATAGGCAGTGGTGCTGCGGTCGATGAAATAACGATGTCAGCGCGGTACAGGTGCTCTTGAATCTCGGTTAAGGGAATGCCTTCACCTTGATAGCTTGCGGCTAGGTGTGCTGCGCGCTCTTCATTACGATTAGCAATAATGATATGGTCGATATGGTGTGCCATTAAATGCCTGCCGACCAGCTCTATGGTCTCTCCAGCACCGACCAGTAAAGCCGTCTGTTCTTCTAGGCGAGTAAAAATTTGTTTGGCGAGGCTGACAGCAGCAAAAGCCACGGATACGGGATTAGCGCCTATGCGGGTTTGGGTGCGTACTTTTTTTGCTGTAGCGAAAGCATGTTGCATTAAGCGATTGAGCTGGTTGCCGGTCACGCTGGCAGAGGCGGCCGCTTGTAGGGCTGTTTTGAGTTGTCCCAATATTTGAGGTTCACCCAACACGAGTGAGTCTAAGCCACAAGCAACGCGCAGCGCATGTTTAACCGCTTGTTCTTCATGATAAGTGAATAGATAAGGGCTAAGTTTTTTAGCCGGTAGACGATGAAAGTCAGCCAACCAGTCACTTAATGCTTCAGCCGCCTGCTGTCCTGTACTGGCGGCATAAAGCTCCGTACGGTTACAGGTAGAGAGAATCAGATTTTCCGCCACCAGCGAATTAGCAGACTGTAATGCCTCGGCCAGTCGGTTTGGGGAAAAGGCCAACTGTTCACGAATAGACACGGGCGCAGTCTTATGATTGACCCCTACAACAAAGATTGACATCCAGAAAGCTTTACCAAGCGCACATTTAATTTTCAGAACTGCGAATTTTCTGCTACGTTATGCAGGATTACAAGGTAATTTGTGAATATACCTCTAAAGCTAAACATATTTAAATATCAAGGGTATCAGCGCATGCCGGAGTTTTTTATGTTCCGATCCTGTTTTTCTCGTCCTTTATTGGGGCTAACAATGGCTATGCTTGTGGCTGGCTGCACCCTCAGCAGCAGTAGCCTAGCCGAGTCGACCGAAGCCTTGGCGGCTTCACCGTTATTACCTGCAACACCCTTCCATTCTGACACCAGTTACCGTATGTACAATACCTTACTGGCTGAAATGTTGGTCAGGGAAGCTAAACTTAAACAGGCCGCCCAGCATTATATTCTAGCTACAGTCAATAGCGAAGATGTTGGTTTGCTGAAGCGAGCCACTGAGATTGCTTTGGAGGCAGATGAGCCATTACTGGCCAAGTCAGCCTTGGAGCGCTGGGCAAAACTTGAACCAAATGCCCTTAAGGTGCGGCAGTATCGCATACTGTTAAATGCTCAGTTGGGCAATTATGACGCTACTATTGAGGATGTTGACTGGGTACGTCAGAGCATGGATAAATCAGAAGGCTTTGGCTTTGAATTTGTCATGCAGTTGTTGGCTTTGGAAACAGGGCAACGTAATACGTATGAAGTTTTACAGCGTTATGCGGACAAGAAAGATGGCTCTGCCCCAGTTCAGCTTGCTGTAGCGACTTTTGCATTGAGTAGTGAGCGTTACGAAGAGGTATTGAAAGCGGTTGATAAAGTATTGGCCGAAGGTGATGATGCGCAAAAAAAACAGGCAGTTCGTTTGCGTCACCGTGCTCTTCTGGCGCTAGGGCGTGAAGAAGAGGCTTTGTCTGCCTTGCAGGCTTTGATAAAGGATACCGATGATGCACGCCTGAAGTTGGATTATGGGCGTTTGCTGATTATGACCGATCGTCGTGAAGAAGCGCGGCTAATATTCCAGCAGCTTTATGCCGATGAGCCAGATAATGCAGATGTTTTATACACTTTAGGCTTGCTTTATCTGGAACAGGGGGAGTATGCCTTCGCTGAGCCTTTAATGAAAAAACTGTTGAAAATACCTGACCGCAAACACCGTGCGAGTTATTTTCTGGGGCAGATTTATGAAGGGCAAAAGCGTAATGAGGAAGCTTTAAAAGCTTATGAAGGTGCGTTGAAGGGTGATTTGGCGCGCGAAGCAATGATGCGTCGAGCGCTATTGTTGAAAAATACACTAGGCTTGGAGGCTGCTCGTTCTTGGTTGCAGGAAATGGCTCAAAAAACAGATGTGCCAAAGGAAAAAATTCGCGCATTGATGGCTGAAGGTGAACTATTGCATAATGCAGGCAGCTACCAACAGGCCGTTGCTATTTATACCCGTGCCGAGGCTTTAGGTGTCAATAAGCATAATTTGTTATACGCCCGCTCTTTAAGCTATGAACGTATGGGCAAAATAGCTGAAGCAGAGCAGGATTTGCGTGCTATTTTGGCCGAAGCCTCTGAAGATGCTGATTCCTTGAATGCCTTGGGCTATATGCTGACCTTAAGCACGGATCGTTATCAGGAAGCTTATGAGCTGATTCAAAAAGCTATTGAAATCAACCCGGAGAGTCCGGCCATTATGGACAGTATGGGCTGGGTAAAGTTCAAGCTAAACGATTTGGCCGGTGCGGAAGAATGGTTGCGTAAAGCGTTTAATATCTTGCCTGATCCTGAAATTGCCAGTCACTTGATTGAAGTGTTAAGTGTTAGCGGTAAACAGGATGAAGCGAAGCAACTCTTACAGGAAATGTTGAGCAAGCATCCTGAAGACAAGATGCTGGTTGATGTAAAGGAGCGCCTAGTGGGTTTATCTGAACATTTGTAACCGTAAGCGTACTTGATTCGATCATCCCCCTAAAGTTTGTTAATACTATTCATATCATACAAGGAAGAGCTGCATGAAAATCAGGACAGGCTTGTTAATACTGTGCAGTGTGCTGGTTGCTGCTGGGTGTACTTCCCAGAGCAGACCTGTAGTTGGAAATATGTCAGTTGCACAACGCTCTCCCGAGGAAGCTTGGCAGGAGCGTCAGCGTTTGTTTGCGGACATGAAGCAATGGCGCTTGAAAGGCCGTTTGGGTTTGCAATTGCGCGAAGAAGGTTGGTCTTTTGGTATTAATTGGTTAGATCGTGGTAATGGGCGTTATGACATAAGTATTGCTCATACCACGGGTGTCTTGATGGCTATGGTGCAATCAACTGGTTCACGAGTCAGCTTGCGTGCTGCGGATGGTAAAGTGTATCAAGACACGAGTGCTGAGCGTCTCTTGGCTAAGCACTTAGGTCTGAATTTTCCACTGAATCATTTGCGTTATTGGGTCAGAGGTATTCCTGTGCCAGGTGTGCGCGTAGATGCGATTCAATTGGATGCTCAGGGTCGGCCAAGCATTTTGCAACAGGCTGGTTGGAGCATTAAGTATCCCACTTACAAAGGAAAGGGTGTAACGGCTTTGCCTGCGCGTATTGATTTAGAGCGCGCGATTGAGCAAGTGAAAGCTAGGTTAGCTGCACGCGAATGGCAGACCAAATTCTGAAATCGCTAAGCTTGCCTGCACCGGCTAAGCTGAATCTGTTTCTACATATTACTGGACGGCGAGCAGATGGTTATCATCTGCTGCAAACCTTGTTTATCTTTTTAGACAAGGCTGATCAAATTCGCTTGGAGCAACGTAATGATTCACAAATTATGCGCTGTGCAGGCGATCCTCGCCTTCCTGAAGCAGAAGACCTGACTGTAAAAGCCGCCTGCTTATTACAACAAGTCACCGCTTGTCCTTGGGGAGCGAATCTCTACGTTGATAAGCGCTTACCTATGGGGGGCGGTTTGGGGGGCGGTAGCTCCGATGCTGCTACGGCTTTAGTAGGGCTGAATGCTTTATGGCAATGTGGACTGAATTTGGATGAGTTGGCTGATTTAGGCTTGCAATTAGGGGCTGATGTGCCAGTGTTTGTACGCGGACAAGCGGCATGGGCTGAGGGCATTGGTGAGCAGTTAGAGCCAGTGAGTGTTGCAGAAAAGTGGTACTTGGTGATACATCCTAATGTGCATGTATCAACGGCAAAAATTTTCGCTCAGGAGGGCTTGACACGTGATTGCCAAGCCATCAGAATAGCGGCCTTTCTCGCAGGGCAGACAGTGAATGTGTTTGAGCCTGTAGTGAAAGAAGCCTATCCCGAAGTAGCACAAGCGTTCGATTGGCTTTCGGTGTATGCAGAAGCAAAATTGACTGGTTCTGGAGCCTGCCTCTTTGCAGCGTTTGATGATGAAACTAAAGCACAAGGCATACTGGCATTACTTCCTGAACAATGGTCTGGTTTTGTGGCTAGAGGTGTTAATCAGTCGCCTTTACACACAAGCCTCAAACAGCAAGTTTGGTAATCTCCTATTACTGGGCCGTCGCCAAGCGGTAAGGCACCGGATTTTGATTCCGGCATTCCCAGGTTCGAATCCTGGCGGCCCAGCCATCTTTTCCCCTTTTATTCCAACGCGAGCTATTCATGTCTGACGATAGAATGATGGTGTTCACAGGGAACGCCAACCCTGAACTCGCCCACAAAGTCGTCGATCACCTAGCCATTCCTCTTGGAAAACTTAAGGCTGAGCGCTTCAGTGATGGTGAAGTGCATGTCGAGATTTTGGAGAATGTGCGGGGTCGTGACGTTTTTGTTATGCAGTCTACCTGCTCTCCTACCAATGATAACCTGATGGAGTTGCTGGTTATTGCTGATGCTTTGTACCGTGCTTCTGCGGGACGCATTACGGCAGTGATTCCTTATTATGGTTATGCGCGGCAGGACAGGCGGGTGCGCTCTCGCCGTGTACCTATTTCAGCTAAGTTGGTGGCTGATATGGTGGCAACAGCGCATGTGGATCGCGTCTTGACGATTGATTTGCATTCGGATCAGGTACAAGGCTTTTTCGATGTGCCGGTGGATAATATCTACGCCTCTGGGGTTTTGCAGGCGGATATTATGGCGAAAAATATGGATAAGCTTATTGTGGTTTCACCCGATGTTGGTGGCGTCGTACGTGCTCGCGCTTTATCCAAGGCTTTGGGTAATGTTGATTTGGCAATTATAGACAAGCGCCGTCCTGAGCCTAATAAGGCTGAAATTATGAATATTATTGGTGAAGTTGAAGGTCGGCATTGCGTGCTGATTGATGACTTGATTGATACGGGCGGTACTTTATGCAATGCAGCTACTGCCTTGAAAAAACAAGGTGCATTGAGTGTGTGTGCCTACGCATCCCATCCGGTATTTTCCGGTAAAGCCGTGGAAAATATTATAGGCTCAGAGCTGGATGAGGTCGTAGTCACCGATAGCATTCCCTTGAGCCAACAAGCTAGAGACTGTGGTAGAATCCAGCAACTTTCTGTTGCGGGTATTCTTGCAAAAACGATTTTGCGGATTAATCGTGACGATTCTGTCAGCTCACTGTTTGAAGAGAGTTGATGCCATTCAGCCCAAACAGGGCTTATTACCGGTAGTGCATGACTCAATCTGGTCGCGGGTTTAGTCATGTTTGTTGATGATTTGGAGAATAAAGATGTCTAAAGAATTTGTATTGCAGGCCGAATTACGTGCCGAAAATGAGCAGGGGAAAGGTGCGAGCCGCCGCCTGCGTCGTGAAAATAAAGTGCCTGCTATTATTTATGGTGCAGATAAGGATGCTCAGGCTATTACCCTGAAGCACAATGAATTGATTCGCAATCTGATGGAAGAAGCTTTTTATAGCCAGATTATCACGGTTGATTTTGGTCAGCGTAAAGAAAAAGTCATTCTGCGTGATCTGCAACGTCACCCTTCCCGCCCCGTCGTTTTACATGCTGATTTGCAGCGTATCAAGGAAGGTGAAGCCTTGAATATGGTTGTACCATTGCACTTCATTAATGAAGAAAGCTGCATTGGGGTCAAGATGCAGGGCGGTGCTATCAGTCACGCTATGACTGAGGTTGAGGTGAATTGCTTGCCTAAAGATTTGCCTGAATACGTTGAAGTTGATATGCAAAATGTTGAAAAAGGTTGCACTGTTCACTTGTCTGAACTGAAACTGCCACAAGGGGTTACTTTGCTAGCATTGGCTCATGGCGAAGACCATGACTTGGCGGTTGCTTCAGTTTATGGCCCTGCCGGTGGTAGCAGTAGCAGTAGTGCTAGTGACGCGGAAGCCCCAGTGGAGGGAGAGGCAGACTGATGGCACAAGCCATCCGTTTAATTGCCGGTCTGGGTAATCCGGGCAGCAAGTATAACAAGACCCGGCACAATGCCGGGTTTTGGTTTGTAGATGAGTTGGCACGACGTGCGAATGCAAGCTTTTCATCTGAAAAGCGTTTTTCTGGTGAAGTCTGCAAAATCCAGCTAGCTACGGATGCTGTTTGGCTTATCAAACCCATGACCTTCATGAATCGTAGTGGATTGGCTGTCAAGCAATTGGCAAACTTCTACCGTATTCCTGTCGAGGAAATTTTGGTGGCTCATGATGAGCTGGATTTAGCGCCCGGTATATTACGTCTCAAGCAAGCAGGTGGTCATGGTGGTCACAATGGTTTGCGTGATCTACACGCTCATTTAAGCGCTAATTATTGGCGTTTGCGTTTGGGCATTGGTCATCCGGGTGATCGTGATAAAGTGGTTGATTATGTTTTGTCGCAAGCTTCACGCGATGATGAAATAGCCATTATGCAGGCCATAGACCGAGCCGCTGATCAGATAGCGTGGGTTGTGGCCGGTGATACACAAAAAGCGATGAATGAGTTACATCGCCAATAGCCAAAAAGAGTAAAGAGTAAAACGGTATGGGATTCAAGTGCGGCATCGTTGGTCTGCCTAATGTAGGTAAATCTACTTTATTTAATGCGCTGACTAAGGCGGGTATTCAGGCGGAAAACTACCCATTTTGTACTATAGAACCTAATGTCGGTATTGTGCCGGTGCCTGATTTGCGTCTGGATGCCTTGGCAGCGATTGTCAAGCCAGAGCGTATTTTGCCCACTACGATGGAATTTGTTGACATAGCCGGTTTGGTTGCAGGTGCTTCCAAAGGTGAGGGCTTGGGCAATAAATTTTTGGCACATATTCGTGAAACGGATGCCATTGCTCAGGTAGTGCGTTGTTTTGACAATGACGATATTGTTCATGTGGCAGGTAAGATTGATCCGGCTCACGATATTGAAATCATTAATACTGAGTTGGTATTGGCCGACATGGAAAGCATGGAGCGTGCTGTACAGCGCCTTGCTAAAGCTTCCAAGTCCGGTAATAAGGAAATGTTGGCACAAAAAGCCGTGGCTGAACGCGTATTGCTGCATTTGTCAGAAGGTAAAGCAGCCCGTTTATTGGAAATGTCTGCTGAAGAGCAAAAAGTCGTACGCGAATTCCATTTGATTACTATTAAGCCTTTGTTATTTATTGCTAATGTAAATGAAGAAGGTTTTACAGATAATCCTTACCTAGATGCTGTACAAGCGATTGCAGAGGCTGAAGGTGCTCAGCTTGTGCCGGTGTGTGCGGCAATGGAATCTGAGCTATCCCAAATGGAAGCGGAAGATCAGCTAGAGTTTTTGGAAAGTATGGGTCTGGAAGAGCCTGGTTTGAATCGAGTGATTCGTGCAGGTTATGAATTATTGAGCCTGCAAACTTTTTTTACAGCAGGCGTCAAAGAAGTACGTGCTTGGACAGTACACAAAGGCGCGACTGCGCCTCAAGGGGCGGGTAAAATTCATACTGATTTTGAGCGTGGTTTTATTCGTGCCGAGGTCATTGCTTATGATGATTTTATTCAGTATCAAGGCGAACAAGGCGCGAAAGATGCCGGTAAATGGCGTTTGGAAGGTAAGGACTACATTATGAAAGAAGGCGATGTTGTCCATTTTCGTTTTAATGTCTGATTAAGCTTGACAGAAGGTTTGTCTCTCATTACTATCTGCAACCTCTTGGCTACGTAGCTCAGTTGGTTAGAGCACAGCACTCATAATGCTGGGGTCGTAGGTTCAAATCCCACCGTAGCCACCATCAAATTCAAAGGGTTGTATCGTTTTTCGATACAGCCCTTTTTTTTATGCCTGTGAATTTAACAGACTGCTTGTTTTGCCTGAATTTTGCCATCTCGCATGACATGATCCCCCGTCGATTGTTGAAAAATTAACTGTTGATTCAGTTTACTTTGACTAAAGTGACTGATGTTTATGGGCTTGATCTCAAAATTATAAACAGAAGATAGACGAATATCATTAAGGGGCAGGGGAAGTCTTGGGCTTTCCCTTGGGGTTATATAGTAAAATAATTAAGGAATTCGATACATGTCATTCCGGGGTCATCTCAGGCGCTTTGCTGTAAGCGTTCTGTTGTTATTTCTTTCTGTGGTTTTTGCTCAGGTGCATGCGTTACCTGAGTTAAACCTTGCACCTTTTGCCGACGGAACGATTGATGGTTCTGAACCATTCGGTGAAATCTATAAAGATCCTGTGGAGCGGGATTATGACCTTCGGGCTTGTGCTGACCCTGCCAGTCAGCAGCTGAAAGGTGATGACTGTAGTAAAAACAATGGGGTGGTGCGTACCCAGGATACTGTCGCTCATATCTGGTCAGTGAAAGCAATCCATGGTGATCCGACTGTGCCGGGGGGTGAACCGATTATTCAGGACGTTATCTTTGAGCAGATACTGACCCCTTCGGCCAATGCGGATGTCAATTTTGAACGCGTTCCGGTGGTGTGTACCGAGAATGGTGATCCGGATAGCAATCCGGCTTCCTCAATTGTCAAAGACCCGGCTACCGGTGTAGTTACGCTGACCTGTAATCTTGGGCCGTTTACAGAAGGGCAGCAAAAGTCATTTACCAGCTATGTGAAAGCCTCCGGTTCTTCCCATAATGGTTCTGACTATACCTCAACCCAGCGGGTGTATTCTCCGAACCCGTCGGTTGAAAGTGTGGCACCACCGGTTGGCCCGATCAAGATTTCCGCCGCCCCGGCCTATGATCTCAGTATTGGTACTTTTTACGACTCCTATGTCACCAATATGGATATAGGGAACGGTCTGGAAAAAGGCTGGGTGGTTTATGGTACCTTGCGTCTGGCAGCAGGTCGTAAGGCTGGTGTGGAATCCATCACGCAACCAATCACCTTTGATCTGGATCTGACTGGAAAGATTGGTGCCGAAGATGGTGCTGCCTATCAACCGGATTACAAGATGTTTGAGTGTACCCCCAATACATCGAGCTGGGGTGACTGGGGTCGTGAAGTCAGGGGAATTGATAATCATGCCCCGCATTCTGACCGGGCGGTACTGGATTCCGGTGATTGCAGTTATACAAGAGCAGACCCGTCCGATACGAAATCGCCCTACACCATTACCATTGATAATGCTGATCTGTCCGGTGATAAATATCCGACCAGAACTTATGGTGGCAGCGCTCTGACTGCCGGGCCGTATTATGTGATTGATCATCGTTTTCGCTTGTTTTTCCCGTTCCGGACCATTGATGCGGCGTTATATGAAGACACGGATAAGCCTGATGATCTGGAAGGCCAGATCTGGGTTTATGCTCAAGTGAATGATTTTGATCCGGTGAGTATCTCCGGGACATCCAATTACGGTGATGATGTTGAACCGGGTTATAACGGTCAGGACATGGGGCCGACAGCCAGT